>Ga0207674_10000014_pt1 | contig 183605 bp, 173 predicted proteins | sample KBSCornC72_FD_184303 | JGI IMG/M metagenome (GOLD analysis project Ga0207674, IMG submission 184303) | Corn rhizosphere microbial communities from Kellogg Biological Station, Michigan, USA - KBS Corn C7-2 (SPAdes) (version 2) | ecosystem: Host-associated > Plants > Roots > Rhizosphere > Soil ...
CGAATGGGAATCGGCAGATATCGCCGCTGCACTGATCGCCCGAACCTGCTCCGAGGGCAATGTCGATTCGCGTAGCCTGGTGCTGCACTCTGACAACGGCAAGGCCATGCGCGGCAGCACGATGATCTCGACCTTGCAATGGCTGGGCGTGATTCCCTCATTCAGCCGGCCGCACGTCTCCGACGACAATCCGTACTCGGAGGCACTGTTTCGCACGCTGAAGCACACGCCGGCTTACCCGCGGCTGCCCTGCGCCGATCTGGCGTCGGCGCCCCGCTGGGTGACTCGCTTCGTGAACTGGTACAACGGCACGCAGCGGCACAGCGCGATCCGGTACGGGACACCGCATCAGCGCCATCACGGGCGCGACGGTGCCATTCTTGCCAAGCGCCACGAACTGTACCAGCGAATGCGCCGAGCAAACCCCGAGAGCTGGAGCGCCGGCACCCGCAACTGGTTGCCCGTCCGGACGGTGATACGCAACCCCGAACGCGCACGGTTGGCGCGACAACTATCTTGATGCGCATCGCCGGAATAAAACGCTACCTATGTCTCCGGAATAGACATTGTTTTTGTGGTAGGCCGTGCTGGATTCGAACCAGCGACCAACGGATTAAAAGTCCGCTGCTCTACCAGGCTGAGCTAACGGCCCCTGGAAGTCGAAATTATAGCGAGCCGCCTCGAAGGCGCTGGCGACGAAAATCGTCACATTGGCCGCCCCGCGTCGGCCCACGCGGTCAAGCGACGCGGATTTCCACCCGGCACAAGTTGTGCATCCCCTGCCGTTCGTTGATCGGACTCGACGAATGAGCAAGCCGTGGAGATGCGCACGTACGCTTCACTGCCGGGATGTTGCACCGCAATCGCGGTGGCCATTGCATTGCGTGCAACGCCTGCGCTGAGCGCGTCGCTGAGCCAGGATCTCACGAGTCTTTCGCTCGAGCAGCTGGCCAGCATCGAGATCACGTCGGTGTCGGGACGCGCGGAGCAGCTTTCCGACGCGCCCGCGTCGGTCTACGTCATCACCAACGACGACATCCGCAGGTCCGGCGCGCGCACGCTGCCGGAAGCGTTGCGGCTCGCACCCAACCTCCAGGTCGCCCGCGTCTCGGCAAGCTCCTACGCGATCAGCGCACGCGGCATGAACGCCGCTGACAACAAGCTCCTCGTGCTGCTCGACGGCCGAATCCTCTACACGCCGCTGTACTCCGGCGTGCTGTGGTACGCGCAGGATGTCATGCTCGAGGACGTCGAGCGCATCGAGGTCATCAGCGGACCGGGCAGCACGGTGTGGGGGTCGAACGCGGTCAACGGCGTGATCAATGTGATCACCAAGCCTGCGGCAGCCACGCAAGGCGCGCTTCTAGCCGGCGGCGCGGGCAACACGGATCGCGGTGCCGAAGGCCGCTACGGGGCTGACCTGGGCAACGGCAAGCTTCGGGTGTACGCGAAGACCATCGCGGACGACCGGACTGATCGAAGCAACGGCACGGAGCTGCGCGACGCGCGCGACCGCTCGCAAGCCGGCTTCCGTGTCGATTGGGATTTCGGTGTCACGCTGCAGGGCGACGTCTACAGCGGCAAGGTGGACCAGCCGAATCGCGATCGCTCGAGCATGTCCGGGGGGAATCTGCTCTCGACCTGGAATCGCGCACTGGCGGACGGCGGCAACTTCCGCGCGCAGGCGTACTTCGATCGCAGCGAGCTCGAGATTCCCGCGGTGCCCATCCCTCAGGTGTTCAAGGAACGCCTGGACATCCTCGACGCGAGCTTCCAGCACGATCTGCCCGCCTGGCACGATCAGAGCATCTCGTGGGGCGGCGAATATCGCCACGCATCCGACCGCCTGCAGAACGTCAGCTCGATCGCGTACTTGCCGGACGATCGTGATTTGCACTGGGCGAGCCTCTTCGCGCAGGACCGCGCGACGCTGGGTCCTTCACTCGATCTCACCGCGGGCGTTCGGCTCGAGCACAACTCCTACACCGGCCTCGAGGCGATGCCGTCGTTGCGCCTGTCGTGGAAATCGCAGCCGCGCGCCCTTGTATGGGGCGAGGTCTCGCGGGCGGTGCGGACGCCGTCGCGCCTCGATCGCGATCTGTACGCGCCAGCGAACCCGCCTTTCATCATTGCGGGCGGCCCGAACTTCCGCTCGGAAACCGCAGACGTCGTCGAGCTGGGCTATCGCGCGCAACCGACCGACACGCTGTCCTACTCCGCGACCGCGTTCGCGCATCGATATCGGCATCTCCGCAGCGTCGAGATCATCGATGGGCACTTCATCCAGGTCGCCAATCAGATGTATGGAACCGCCACCGGCGTCGAAGGCTGGGCGACCTGGCAGGTCATGCCGAACTGGCGCCTGTTCGCGGGTGGCGTGTACCTGCGTCAGCGGCTGCACCTTCGCGCGGACAGCACCGACCCGACCGGCACCGCTGCGGCAGGCGACGATCCGCCGGCGCAGTGGCAGGTGCGCTCGTCGTTCGATCTGCCGCGCAACGTCGAGCTCGACTTCTCCGTGCGTCACGTGGGCGCACTGCCCTCGCCTGAAGTTCCCGCGTACACGGCGGTCGACGCCCGCATCGGCTGGCGCGTGCAGCCGGGGCTGGAATTATCCGTGGTCGGGGAAAACCTGTTCGATCCCGCGCACGTCGAGTTCGGCTCGATCGCGAATGGCAGCGCCATCCCGCGCACGGTGTTCTTCAAAGTGGTGTGGACCCTGTGACGCGCGCGCTGGCACGGTTCGTTGCGTGCATGACCCTTCTCGCGGGCCTGCTCATCGCGCTGCCGGTCATCGCCGCCGACACCGAGGCGGCAGCTGAGCGGCGCATCAAGGCGGCGTTCCTGGTGAAGTTCGTCGAGTACGTCGAATGGCCGCCGGGCGCATTCACCGGGGCCGATGCACCGCTCGTGATCGGCGTCGCGGGCGACGATGCAATGGTGCGCGAGCTTCAATCGATGGTGGTCGATCGTCGCTTCGGCGAGCGCCGCTTCGAGGCGCGCGCGGTGGTCGGCGATGACCTCGCCACGCATCCGGTGCAGGTGCTGTTCGTCGCGCACGGCCCGTACGCGCCGAGCGACCACGGGCCGCCCATGCTCGTCGTTACCGATGTGCCGAGCGGCCTCGGACCGGGCGCGACGCTGAACTTCGTGGTCAAGGATGGGCGTGTACAGTTCGAGGCTTCACTGGAGGACGCCGAGCGGCGTCATCTCAAGCTCGGCTCCGGGTTGCTCAGCGTCGCGCGCAATCTGCGTCGAGGTCCGGGATGATCCGCATTCCCGGACGTTCCATCAGCGCGAAACTGCTGGTCGTGGTCCTCGCCACCACCATCGCGGCGCTGCTCGTGACCGCCGCCGCGATGGTCGTGTACGACGTGCGGACCTACGAGCGCGCTGCGATGCGCGATCTCATTACGCAGGCCGATATCCTCGGCCGCGCGAGCACGCCGGCGCTCACGTTCGATGATCCCCGCGCCGCAAGCGAAACTCTCGAGCTGCTCAAGGCGGAGCCGGACATCGTTTCGGCGGCCATCTATACGCCGCGCGGCGCGGCCTTCGCGACCTATCCACCGGGCACTCATGCCGTTCCCGCGCTGCCCGAGCCTGACGGCGCGCGCGTCGAAGGGCGCGAGCTCGTCGTGTTCAAGCGCGTCGTCGACCGCAACCAGATCCTCGGCACCGTCTTCGTGCGCGCTCACTATGGCCTGCTCGATCGCATGACGGCATATCTCGCGATCCTGGGCACGGTCATGATCGTCAGCCTCGCCATCGCGGTCGGCATGTCGATCTGGCTCAATCGTGCCGTGACGCGTCCGATCATCGCGATAAGCGATGTCGCGCGCAGGATTTCCGAGACGCGCGACTACTCGCTGCGCGCGCAGAAGACGACCACGGACGAGGTCGGCAACCTGGTAGACGGCTTCAACGACATGCTGGCCGAGATCACGCGACGCGCCGCGACGCTGGAGGACTCCAACGAATCGCTCGCGCGCGCCGAGCAGGCGCTGCAGCAGCTCAACACGGAGCTCGAGCAGCGGGTGGCAAGGCGCACCGCCGAGCTCGAGGCGGCCAACAGGGAGATGGAGACGTTCAGCTACTCGGTGTCGCACGACCTGCGCGCACCGGTACGCGCGATCGTCGGCTTTTCGCAGATCCTGGGCGAGGACCACGGCGAGCAGCTCGACGCGGAGGGCCGGCGCAAGCTCGGCATCATCTCCGACGAGGCGAAACGCATGGGACGCCTGATCGACGACCTGCTCACGTTCTCGCGCCTCGGACGCCAGGCCGTGGACCCGATCGAGCTCGACATGACCGACATGGCGCGGCGCATGTTCGAGCGGCTCAAGATGCAGAACTGCGAGACGCGCGTCGAGCTGAAGCTGACGCCGCTGCCGAGCGTCGTGGGCGATCGTGCGCTGCTCGATCAGGTGTGGGCCAACCTGGTGGCGAACGCAATCAAGTATTCGGCCAAGCGCGACCAGCCCGTGGTGGAGATCGGCGCCATCAGCGACGAGCGCGAGCACATCTATTACGTGCGGGACAACGGCGCCGGGTTCGATCCGCGCTACAAGCACAAGCTGTTCGGCGTGTTCCAGCGCCTGCACGACGCATCGGAATTCACCGGCACGGGCGTGGGACTTGCTTTGGTCCAACGCATCGTCCTGCGGCACCATGGCCGCGTCTGGGCCGAGGGCAAGCCTGACCAGGGCGCGTCGTTCTACTTCGCATTGCCACGAGAGGCACCGCATGCAGCAAGTTGAGGAAATCGAGATCCTGCTGGTCGAGGACAGCCCGCTCGATGCCGAGCTCACGATGCGCGGGCTGCGCACCGAGAAGCTCGCCAACAACATCGTGTGGCTGCGCGACGGCCAGCAGGCGCTGGACTACCTGTTCCGCCAGGGCGAGTACTCCACGCGGGGCGCGACGACGCCGCGACTGGTGCTGCTCGATCTCAAGATGCCGCGCGTGGACGGCATCGAGGTGCTGCGCGCGATCAAGGCCCGCGAGGAGACGCGGCGCATTCCCGTGGTGATCATGACCTCGTCGCAGGAAGAGACCGACATCGCCGTGAGCTACGACCTCGGCGTCAACAGCTACGTGGTGAAGCCCATCGAGTTCGAAGCGCTCGCCGCGGTGGCCCGAAACGCCGGGTTCTACTGGCTGGCGATCAATCGTCCGCCTGGGTGAGCGAAGCCTGCTCGGCCGCACGCTCGAGCAGCGCCGCGATGTCGGTCGCGGGCCTGGGCTTGCTGAAGAGGTAGCCTTGCATGCGGTCGCAGCCCATCGCGCGCAGCAGGTCGCGCTGCGTGACGGTCTCGACGCCTTCCGCGATGACCGACAGGTTCAGCAGGTGGGCGAGCGAGATGATCGCCGAGATGATCGTACGGTCGCCGCTCGTCTGCGTCATCGCGGTGACGAACGAGCGGTCGATCTTGAGCGCTGTGGCGGGCAGCTTGCCGAGGTACGAGAGCGACGAGTAGCCCGTGCCAAAGTCGTCGATCTCGACACCCATGCCGACGGCGCGCAGCTCGCGCAGCTTGGGAATGGACTGCTCGATGTTCTGCATGATGACGCTTTCGGTAATCTCGACGTCGAGGCTCGCGGGATCGCCGCCCGCCTCGCGCACGGCCAATAGCGCATCCTCGACGAAGCGGCGCTGGCGCAACTGCAGCGCGGAGACGTTCACCGAGACGCGCACGCCAGGCGCGATGTCGCGCCAGCGACGCTGATCGCACGCGGCCTGCCGCATGACCCACAGCCCGAGGTCGAGGATCATGCCGGTTTCCTCCACGATCGGCAGGAATACCGCCGGCGCCACGAGGCCACGCTCCTCGCTGTCCCAGCGCACGAGCGCTTCGAGCCCGCACAGTCGGTTGCTCGCGAGGTCGACCTTCGGCTGGTAGTGCAGTACGAAGCGCTGCTCCGCGAGCGCGCGCCGCAGCGCGTTCTCGAGCGTGAGGATCTCGGCCACGCGCGCGTTCATCGGCGTTGCGTAGAACAGATATCGCTCCGCGCTCACCTTCGCGTTCTTGAGCGCGGTTTCGGCGTTGCGCAGAAGGGCGTCCGCGTCGCGGCCATCGTCGGGATAGAGCGCGACGCCGCACTTGAACGCCACGCGCAGCTCCTGGCCGTTCACGTCGAACGGCTCGCTCATGCGCGCGGCAACGCGCTCCTCGACCAGGCGCGCCACGTCCGCGTCTTCGCGCAAGTCCGTGAAAACCAGCGCGAACGCGTCGTCGGCGACCCGAGCTACGGTTCCGCTCGGCGCCACCACTTCTTGCAGTCGGCGGCCGACCTGTCGCAGCAACTCGTCACCCGCCTGCCGCCCGAAGGAATCGTTGACGAACGAAAAGCGCTCGAGGTCGAGCACCAGCACGGCGGCCTTGAAATCGTGCGCCGCGTGCGCCTGCACCGCCTGGTTGATACGGTCGGTGCACAGCGCGCGGTTGGCGAGACCCGTGAGCGGGTCGTAGTAAGCGAAATAGTCCAGCTGCGCCTTGCGCGCCAGATATTCGAGCGCGAAGGAGATGTCGCCGGCAAGCTCGGCCAGCAGCTTCATCTCGTCCTGCTCGAAGAACCCGCGCTCGCTGGCGTAGAGCGCGAGCACCGCGGTGACTGCGTCGGCGCGGTTGATCGGCAGCCCCGCGAGCGCATGAGCATCCACGCCTTCCGTCTCGGTCCCCGGAGCGTCGAGCACGACGGCGCGAGCCTGCCTCGTGACGTCGGCGACGATCTTCGCCTCGCGTGGCTTGGACAGCACGACGCCGAGCGCGTCACCGTGCGACGCGGCCACGATACGGGGCTGCACGCCTTGGCGCACCTCGGCGATCCACGCCATGCGGAAGCCGCCATGCTCCACCGCGATGCGACACGCCTCGCGCAGGAGCTCTTCCGGCGCCTGCGCGCGCACGATGGCGGAGTTGATGCCGCTCATGAAGGCGTGAATGCGCCCCAGGCGCGCAAGCTTCTCCTCGGCGAGCAATCGGGCCGTGAGGTCCACCGCGACACCGCCGATCAGTCCGTCGCCCCCCGGCTGCGGTATGGGAAATTTATTCACCAGGTACGTATGGACCCCGCGGTCGCCGGGTACCGACTCGAATGTCTCGAGCGCGCGCCCGTTCTGCACAACCCAGCGGTCGTTGGCGACGTACGAGTCCGCCTGCTCGGGCCACAGCTCGTGATCCGTCTTGCCGACCAGCGCGCTCGCGTCCATCTTCGCGAGGCGGGCGAACGCGGCGTTGACGAACTGCAGGCGGCCCGCCCCGTCCTTGATGAATGCCGGACCGGGCAGGTGCTGCATGAACAGCGCGAAGCGCTCCTGTGCCTCGCGCAGGGCCTGCTCCGCGCGATCCTTGAAGGCACGATCGCGCGCGTCCTGCAGCGCCCGGTGCACGGCCGCCGGCAGGCGCGACATGTTGCTCTTGATGATGTAGTCCGTCGCGCCGCGCTTCAGCGACTCGATCGCGACCTCCTCGCCGATCGTGCCCGACACGAACACGAAAGGCGTGCTCGGCGCGTGCTGTTGCGCGAGCGAGAGCGCGCGCGAGCCGTCCATGTGCGGCATCGAATGGTCGGACAGGATGATGTCCGGGCCGAACGCATCGAGAGCCGCGAGGAACTCGCCCTCGCTGTCGACGCGCTGCGTGACGTGCTCGATCCCCGCCTTCTTCAAAACGCGAGACACGAGCTCCGCGTCGATCAACGCGTCCTCGACCATCAGGATGCGAATGGGGGCGCTCATTGGCGGGCTTCCGTCACGCCGCCACACGCGGGTCGATGTACTGCTCGACCTTTTGCTGAAGCGACTGTGGCGTGAACGGCTTCACGAGGAAGTCCGCCGCGCCGGCGGCGAGACTCTGCATGACGATCTCCCGCTCGCTGCGCCCCGTGATCATCACCACCGGCACGCCGGCCAGGGTGTCGCTGCTCTTGAGCCGTCGCGTGACTTCCACGCCGGTCAGGTCGGGCAGCATGACGTCCATGAGGATCAGCGCGGGCGGCCTGCGCGTCGCGAGCTTAAGTGCCTCGGTGCCTGAGGAGGCGAAGGCAAGGTTGTAGCGAGTGCGGTCGAGCAAATGGCTGTAGATCCGACGCTGCGTCTCCTCGTCCTCGACGATCAGGATGGTTGGCGGCTCCGAGGCGACCTCGCCCGCCAGCTTGCGTGCGGCGTCGAGCTTCGGCCGCACCGCGGCAGCCGCGGCGGCAAGGCTTTCGCGTGCGGGCCCGATGGCGTTCGCGGCTTCGCGCACCTGCGGCAGCACTTTTTCCTCAGCCAGCATTCCGAGATGCCGCTTCACTTCGCGAATCACCCCGCTGCCGGCTTTCATCGCGACCAGGCGGTCGCCGAGTCCCGATGCGGCGTCCTGCATCGCGGAGCCGATGCCGTCCGCGAGGTAACGCACCGCATCATCGGCGGCGATCAGGCAGCGATCGCTGTGCGACAGCCCGCGATCGAAGATCGGTTGTACTTGCTCGACCGCGCGCGCCATCTCGCCCAGACGCGGATCGTTGCCACCATTCCGGCACGCCGCGAGCTCGCGAGCAGCGAGCCGGACCGACATCGCGAGGCGCGGCTGATCGAACGTGACGGGCCAGTACTGCACGTAATCGTCGAAGCAGCCGCCGCGGCACAGTGCGTACGCCGCGCGCACCTCGTCCTTGTTGCACAGCAGGATCGTGCGATGCTGCACCTTCGCGATCGACCGCGCATTGCGGAACAGAGCAAGGTAATACTGCTCGGACGTTTCGACCTTGTGAAAGGCGAGAATCACGATGCTGGGCTGGTGGCGGTCGAAGTCGTCGGCCGCGTGGTCCGGCTCCCACGAGCATGCGATGGCGGGAAACTCGACCTCCAGCGCTTTGCGAATGACGTCGGCGTCCGCGGCCGCCGCCGCGAAGACCAATACCTTTTCGGATTCGCCGGTCGTCGTCATGCCGGCACCTGCCGCCTCGCGACGTCGATGTGCAGTTTCACTGCGCGGATCGTACGCGCCAGTACCGGCTCGAAGCTCGGCGCGACGGCGTCGAGGCGTGGCCAGTCCGCCGCGCGGGCGGCTTCCTCGAGCGCGCCGCACAGCTGGCCCAGCAAGAGCGCGCCGACGCAGAGCGACGGTGACTTCATGACATGGGCCGCGCGACAGACGCCGTGGCTGTCGCGCATGGCAAGCGCACATATGAGCTGCGGTGCCGATTGCCCCAATGTGTTCAGATAGGTCGACAAAAGTCCGGCCACGACCGCAGCCTCCTCTCCAACGAGCGCATGGAGCACTGCAACCTCGAGCTCGACCGCGTTGTGGTCCGACATGCGACGCCCTGAAGCCCATCGCCGCCGAGGGGCAGGAGTTGCCCCGCAGCGTCAGTCGGCCTTGATATGACGCAATAGGAAATGCCCAACAGCAGGGACGCGCACGTCCCGTGCCATGGCGGGGCAGAGCTATTTGTAGAAGTTACACCGCGATCGAAGCGGCGTCACCGCGAGATAGATAAGCAGGGCGACGACTCCGGCGGCGCACGGCAGCGCCACGGACAACGCCGCGCCGGGCAAGTGGCCGATCACCACCTGCGACACGAGCCACGCATTGCACGCAATGACCAGCACCGCCGCCACGATTCCGGCAGTGAGCAGCGTGCGCCGGCTGACGTGCGCGCCCATGATGCGTCGATCCGACGTGAATCGCAGCAGCGGCACGATCGCGAACGGCAGCTGCAGCGAGAGCACGACCTGCGTCGCGACGAGCAGCCCGACCGTCGCATCGTCGCCGAACGCGCCGAACGCCAGCAGCGCGGGAATGATCGCGATGGCGCGCGTGATGAGCCTTATGCGCGCCGGCGATCCAGTGATGCGCAGGAAGCCCTGCATGACCACTTGCCCTGCGAGCGTGCCCGTCACGGTGGAGCTCTGCCCGGCACAGAGCAGCGCGACCGCGAACACGACACCCGCCGCGGTGGTGCCGAGCAACGGCTCGAGGAGTCGATGCGCTTCGCGCAAGTCGGTCACTGCGACGCCCGCGGGATGGAACACCGTCGCGGCCACGACCAGGATCGCGATATTGATCAGGAGCGCCACGTTGAGGCCGACGCACGTGTCGAGCACGTTGTAGCGCAGCGCGCGCCGCAGCGCGTCGGCTGTGCGCGGCGCGGCGCGGCTCTGCACGAGCCAGGAATGCAGATACAGGTTGTGCGGCATGACGGTCGCGCCGAGCATCGCGACCGCCACGTACAGGCTGTCGCGGTCGACGCGCGGCACGAGACCCTTCGCCACATCGCGCCACGCGGGCGCCGCGAAGAGCCATTCGATCGCGAGGCACACGCCGACGGTCGCCATGAGCACGATGGTGAGCGCCTCGAGCTTGCGCATGCCGAATCGCTGCAAGGCGAGCAGCGCCAGGACGTCGAGCACGGTCACCACCGCGCCCACCATCAGCGGCAATCCGAACAGGAGGTTCAGCGCGACCGCGCTACCGATCACCTCGGCGAGATCGCACGCGACGATCGCGATCTCGCACAGTATGAACAGGATGGCGTTGATGGCGCGCGGATAGCAAAGCCGGCACGCCTGCGCCAGATCGAGCCGCGCGACCACGCCCAGCCGCGCGGCCAGCGTCTGCATGACCAGCGCGATCGCGTTCGATGCGAGCAGCACCCACAGCAGCTGATGGCCGAAGCGGGCGCCACCTTCGATGTCGCTCGCCCAGTTGCCCGGGTCGACGTAACCCACACTGACCAGCGTTGCCGGGCCGAGGTACGTCAGCAGGCGGCGACCTGGTGTCGCCGCCTGCTCCGGTGCGAGCGTGCCCGCGAGCTGCTGCGGCGACATCGATCAGCGGCCGCGGCTCCTCGACCTGCCACGCCCCGCACTGCTCTCGCCGCGTGAGGTCGGCGGCGGCAGCTCCTCGGGCAACTCGTCGGATTGCCCATCGGCCGACTCGCCGGTGATCGCGCCCGCGCCGGGACCCGCACCGAGATCGGCGCCGGTCGTGGGATTCGCGGTCGGCTGCGACATCGTTCGCTGCGTCATCTGCTCGAACAGCGCCGCGTCGTCGTCGTCGAGCTCGACCGAGGCATCGCCGTCGCCGCCGCCGTCGACCGGACGCACGGCCTGATCGCCGTCGACGAACTCCCACTGCGAGCCCTGGTTCCACGAGCCGCGCATGTCACCGGGACCCGTAGACAGGTTGAAGTACTTGTTGACGAACTGCGGCACGCCGGGCAGCTTGCCGGGCGGGAAGTTCGGCTCGATGGAATACAGCGCCTTCTCGAATGACTTCTGATGCGCGATTTCGCGCGTCATCAGGAACCCGAGCGCTTCGCGCACGCCGGCGTCGTCGGTGCAGTTGATCAGCCGTTCATAGATGATCTTGGCGCGCGCCTCGGCAGCGATATTCGAGCGCAGGTCGCACGTCGGATCGCCGATCGTGTCGATGTACGCCGCGGTCCACGGCACGCCCGCGGAGTTCACGAGCGGCGCGCCGCCGCCATAGAGCAGCGACGTGACGTGGCTGTCGCTGCCCGAGTTCATGCGGCGGAAGAGCTCACCCTGCTCCGTCAGGCCTTCGGCGACGGCACCTTTGATGCCCTTGTTCAACATGCACACGATGGAGCCGATCACTTCGAGGTGGCTCAACTCCTCCGTGGCGATGTCGTAGAGCATGTCCTTGCGGCCGGGATCATCGTCGGCCACCGCTTGCGTGAAATAGCGCATGGCGGCGGCGAGCTCACCCTGGGGACCGCCGAACTGCTCCAGCATGAGATTGGCGAGCGCGGGATTCGGGTCCGATACGCGGACGGTGTACTGCAGGCGCTTGTTGTGCGCGAACATGAGGCGACTCCTCTCGAGCGTTGACATCGACGACCGATCGTCGAAGCTCTCGAGATAGCAAGCCGCATTCCGCGCGTGCATCTGCGCGTAGAGCGTTGATTGCAGGCAAATCTGCTGGCCGCTGCGCCCGTGAACCGACGCCTCGTTACCGGTAAGGCTTACGGCATTGCCCCGATAACAGCGCGGAGGCGCGTCGAGCGGCCGCGAAAGACGCGCGTGCGCGCTCATGACAAGACCGCGCGTGGGCGCTCACGACGCGCGCGTGAGTTTCGGCGGCGTGTGGCGGCGCATGCCCTCGACAACCGGCGCCTCGATGCGTTCCCCGAACGCGCGTCGGATGCCGAGCGCGTGGCGGATCAGCACGTTCATGTACAGGCCGGGACCGCTGGAATAGACGCGCCATCCGCCCTCGACTTCGATGGTCGCATCCTTCACGCGCGGCCACGCTTCGCTCGCCGCGTAACGATCGTCGAATGCCGCGTCGCTGCTGCTGAAATAGGCATTGCGCTGCCGTGCCGCGGCGTTGCGCACGCGCTGCGTCACGCTGACCGGATTCGCGACGTGCAGCGCATCCCAGAGCGCGTCGGCCTCGCCGAGCACCGCCATGGCCTCGGCGTAACGCAGGTGCGCGTGGGTGTACATGAGACCGATCTCGCGCCCGAAGAACGCCGCGGATTCGGCGCGGCGAAACGTGCGCTCGATGCCGCCGTGATACGCGACCGGCCGGTCGATCAGACGGGCGCCGTCCGGGAACAGCAGGTGCTCGCGGATGATGCGTAGATGGTGTCGCGCCTGCTGCGGCGTGAACAGACCGGCGAGGATGCTGCGGGTCATCGGCAGAAGCGAGTACGCGAGTCCCGTGCGAACGTCGCTGGGGTGGATCACGAGCTCCGGGGTGTCGCGGCCCGGTTCGAAGATCGCATATCCCGCGACCGTGCCATCGCGAACGAGGAGGCGGTTGAAGTCCCCGCGCATGGCATGGGCGAGCTCGACGAGCTCGGCATCGCGGCGCCCGGCGCGTCGCAGGATGTGCGCATAGCGCACGATCTGCTGATAGAGCAATGCTACCGTCCAGCTGCTGACCATCACGTCGCGCAGGCGCGGATCGGCCGGCTGCAGCGAGTCGTTCCAGTCGCCTTCGCCGTAGCGGATGAGGTGCGTGCCCGGAATGAACCGCGCGCGCACGGTCGCGAGCAGCTTGTCGACGTGCGCAGCAACTGAGTCGGCCGATGCGGTGCGCTGCAGGCGCTCGTCGTCCCACCACGCGACCGATTCGTCGAGGAACGCAAGGTCGTTCGTGGCCTCGACGTAGTCGTTCAACGCCTTCAACGGCCACACGATCACGTCGCCGTGACTGTGAGGATCCTGAATGGCGCCGTACGGCTCGAGCATGAACCATTGCGGCCAGTCACCCCGGCTCGCGTATTGCCGCGCGAACACGATCCTCAGGATGTCGCGCACCGGCTCGTCGTGCTCCAGCGTGAGCAGGAGCTCGACCGGGCCCTGGCACACGTCGCGCGTGCCCCACGCGGCCGCCGTGTACTGCTCGAGGCCGCGCGGCACCGTGAGATGGATGATGGCGTCGTGCGCGAGCCACGGCAGCGAGGCGTCGAGCGCCGCGGCGTCCTCATCGTCGCCGGTGATGCGGTAGCCGCGCGTGACGTGGGTCCAGAAGCGCTTCGCGCCGGCCATCAGGGCGGCATCGTCGATCGGCTGCTCGTATCTGCGTGCCAGGCGCGCCGCTTCCGCGGCATCGTTCAGCGAGCCGGTGACGGCGAAGCAGAGCGCGCGAGTCGGCACGCTCCGGATGACGACATGCGAGCCGGTTGCGCCTGACTCGTCCACATGAAGGAGCTCGTCGCCGCCGACCGCCTCGATGACCTCCGGCGTGCTCGTCACCAGGTGATAGACGGCGTCAGGGTAATGCTCGCCCCAGCGTGAATCCGGATCGGGCTGGAACGTGAAGCGGCGCTTCGCCGCATCGACCGTCACGACGCCGCGGTGCGCGAGCTCGCGCTCGCCGAGCACCAGGTGGCCCGTGACGAGCAAGCGACACGCTTCGCCCTCGACCGAGACGCGCCATTGCATTGCCGGATCGCCGCCGGATACCGTCGCGTGCACGGTGACCACACGATTGCTCATCGCGTAGATCCACCGACAATCGGCGAGACCCATCTCGAACGCCGACGGAACGCCAAGCAGGCGCCACGCGTCGTCGACTTCGATCCAAACGCGCAGCCCGCTCGTGCGCGTGACGTTGTATGGGTCGCGGGAGACCGAGAAGAGCTTGTGAAACGAGGTGTTGCCGATCGTGAGCTGCGCGGCGAAGACGCCGTGCATCCAGCAGGTGACCGACAGCGTCGAGTCGTCCGGCAGCAGCGCCGAGCCGGACCGAAGCACCGCGCCGTGACGCCGGGTGATCGCGAGCTCCTTGCCGCGCAGCACGACGTGGCGGTTGTGCGGTGCATCGGGCGTGAAGAACGACCGCAGCTCGCCGCCTTCGAGCTCCTGGAGCAGGCGATCGGGATAACGCTTTGAAATTTCGTCGCGGTGGAGCGCGCGTGTCTCGGCGATGACGGCCGGTTGCAGCACATTGCGAAGGACCGGGCGCGCCTCGGCGGCTGCACCGGCGTCATTCCAGGACAGCGAGTCGAGGCGCGCGAGATCCCCCTCGCTCGACGCGTCCGCGTGATCCGGCACGTAAACCGCAAAGAATTGCCAGGTCGCAGTCGCACCGGGCTCGAGCGTCGCCGCTGGCGACTGGAGCGCGACGCATGCCGCCTCGTGCTGCAGTCGACGCGCGGGAAGCGGCGTCTCGAAGCCGAGCGCGAAGCCGTTGCCGTCGCGATGCGCAGGCCCGAAAGTCTGCAGCGCATCCGTCGCGAACGCCACCGTGCCTTCGATGCAGCCCTGCATCAGCCACGGATGTGCGCCGTCCTGCGCGAGGTTCTGCCGGCTCATTACCACCGGTCCGTACCGCGGATGGCGCGCGACGTGATGGTCGATGTACTGCGATGCGTACGCCTCGTTGTTGGCGACGAATCCCAGTCCGCCGAGGCCGAGGTCCTGCCGAAGAATCGCGTCGATCGGAAGCACGGCGTCGCCGGAATTGGTGACCTCGACGCGCCAGAGCCACGCGGATTGTCCGCCGAGAAGCCGTAACGTCACGCGATGGCGCACATCGCGCGTGTCCCCCGCCCACACGAACCGGTCGTGCGCGCCGCCGACGCTGACCATTGCGCCGACGGCGTCGATAGTCGAGGGACGCGCGCCACCGCAGCGCAGCACGACGCCACCGATTCCGGCTTCGATCGGCGACGCAAGCACCTGATTGACGAGCACCGAGCCGCGCGCGCTACGATGCTCGATCGCGAAGAGCGAGCCGTTCGGAACGATGGACACGTGCAGACCGGCGGCGTTCGAGATAGCGCGCAGTCCGAGGTCGCCTTCGCGAGGCGTGCGCCACGTACGGACGTCGGATGCGGGCACGAGACGTTCGGCCGTTCTATGCGAGGGGTGCGGCGGGGATGCGACTGCAACGATCATTCTACGCCCCGCCCTGCGCGCGCCGTCTTGACGACGTTGACGGCGCGGAAGGGAGTCGAATAGGCTTGCGGTTCGAGCGCGAAACCGCAGCCTCGCGGCAACGGGGCCGATTCGCGCCACGCCGCACGCAGCAACCGCGCCGCGGAATTCCAAGAACGCAAGGCACGAGGAGGAGCACCCATGTCGTCCCGCAACGGGCACGGCGATTCCGCGCCGCGCACCAGCGCCGCACCCGCCGACGAATCCGAGATGAATCGGCGCGAGTTCCTCGCATGGGCCGCGTCGGCCGGCATCGCGGTGCCCATGATCGTGTCGCTGGGCGGAATTCCACGTGCCTTTGCCGCCGACAGCGCGTCGGCGACGCCCCGGCGAGGCGGCTCGCTGGTGATGGTGCTGTCGGGCGATCCGCCGACGCTCAGCCCGGACGTCACCACGGGCGTGCCCGACGTCAGCGTCGGGTCGCTCATCCACGACGGGCTCACGCGCATCGACGAGAACTTCAAGCCGGCGCCGAATCTCGCGGAATCGTGGACGATCTCGCCGGACAACACGCGCTACACGTTCAAGCTCGTGCAGACGAAGTGGCACGACGGCAAGGACTTCACGTCGAAGGACGTCAAGTTCACCCTCGAGGAGATCAGCGGCAAATACGGGTCCAAGTTCGCCGCGGCGGCGAGCCACATCAAGAGCATCACCACGCCCGATCCGCGCACCGTCGTGATCGAGCTCGACAAGCCGTTCGGACCGCTGCTGTTCTCGCTGTCGAACTACACGAACGCGGCGATCATGCCGGAGCACCTCTTCGCCGGCACGAACATCCTCAACAACCCGGCCACGCTCGCGCAACCGGTCGGCACCGGGCCGTTCATGTTCAAGGAATGGTCGCGCGGCCAGTACGTGAAGCTGGTGCGCAATCCGAACTACTGGCGGCCAGGCAAGCCTTTCCTCGACGAGATCATCTTCCGCGTGATTCCGGATCCCGCAGCCCGGGTGCTCGCGCTCAAGGCCGGTGAAGTGGATTACATCTACTTCTACTTCTTCCCCATCAGCCAGCAGGCGGACGTCGCGCAGGATCCGCGCCTGCAGATGCGCGAGCGCGGCGTGCCGGAAGACCACTTGATGATCTTCAACGTGCGCAAGCCGCCGTTCGACAACGTCAAGGTGCGACAGGCGCTGTTCACCGCAACCGACCGCGAATTCATCAAGCGCGTCGTGTACCAGAACCTCGGTGCGGTGATGAAGAGCGCGATCAACACCAACCTGTCGTGGGCGTACAACCCGGCGGTGGATCTCGCGAAGATGTATCCGTTCAACCTCCAGCGAGCCGCCGCGATGCTCGACGAGGCGGGCCTGAAGGCGGGCGCGGACGGCAAGCGCTTCGACGTGCGGCTCGTCTACGACTCGAACGACCCGAGCAACGGCGCGCTCGCGCAGGTTCTGCAGAGCACGTGGGGCAAGATCGGCGTGAAGGTCATATTCGAGGGCAGCACGCGCAACGTCGAGCTGAAGCAGGTCTACACCGACTGGAACTTCGACGCGACGTTGCAGGCGTACAGCACGTCCGGCGATCCGGCGCTCGGCGTGAGCCGGCTCTACGTGAGCTCCGCCATCAAGAAGGCGCCGTTCGTCAATGCGTCGGGCTATTCGAATCCCGAGGTCGACAAGCTCTTCGACGACGGCGCGAACGCCACCACGCTCAACGACCGCGGCGACGCCTACAAGAAGGCGCAGGTGATCCTCGCGCGCGACCTGCCGGTGTTTCCGATGTGGCAGACCGCGCTGCTCAACGTCGCGTCGAAGAAGGTGCAGGGCCCCTGGTCGTGGAGCACCGGCTACGACTATTGGGAAGAGGTATGGCTCGAGAGCTGAGCACGACACCCGAGGACGACGGCGCGCCTTCGCTCACCGAGCAGCTCGCGGGGTACTGGAGCGGCGCGCGCTACGAGGACCTGCCGCCGGCGGTCGTCGACATGGCGAAGAGCGTGCTGCTCGATACGCTCGCCGTCGCGGTGCGGGGTGCCGAGAGCGACGTCGCGGTGGCGACGCGCAACGGCGCGGCGGCGGTGGTCGAGTCGGATCGCGGTTCGGCGTCGCTCTGGGGCACGCAGCTCTCGCTCCCGCCCGCTGGCGCGGCGCTCGTGAACGGCACGGCGGCCCACGCGTACGAGTTCGACGATTACGGCGGATGCGGGCATTCGGGCGCGGTGGTCATCCCGGCGGTGTGCGCGCTCGCCGAGAAGACGCGCGCGGACGGCAAGCGCGTGCTGCTCGCCGTCGCGGCGGGCTACGACGTCGCGGCGCGCGTGACCGAGGGCGCCGGCGGCTATCGCGCGCACAACGACCTCGGCTGGCATTCGACCGGCACGTGCGGGACGTTCGGCGCGGCCGCGGGCGCAGCGTCGATCCTGGGACTCGATGCGACACGCTTCACGTCAGCGCTGGGGATCGCGGGATCGTTTGCCGGCGGCGTGTGGTCGTTCCTGGTCGACGGCGCGATGACCAAGCGCTTCCATCCCGGCCGCGCGGCCGAGAACGGCGTCACGTCGGCGCAGCTCGCCGAAGCAGGGCTCGTCGGACCGCGCTACATCCTCGACGCGAAATGGGGCGGGTTCTTCGGCACGTATTGCCGCGACACCGCGACCCCCGATGCGACGGTGCAGAACCTCGGACGCGACTTTCGCATCTTCCGCTCGGGGCGAAAGCCGTATCCGTGCTGCCGCGGGCTGCACAGCTCCGTGGAAGCGCTGCTCGACCTCATGGAGGGGCATCGCTTCGCCGGCGACGACATCGAGCGGATGATCGTGCACGGCGCGGAGCGCACCGTGCGCCAGTTCGCGAAGCGCGACGTCGCGACGCTGCTCGACGCGCAGTTCAGCATGCCGTACTCGCTCGCCGTCGTGGCGGCGACCGGCCGCGCGGGGCTCGACGAGTTCCTGCCGCCGCGCATGGATGATGCGCGCGTCGTCGCCCTGATGGATCGCGTCAGCGTCGAGGCCGACCGACCGCTCGGCCCCTATGACGAGCCCGACCTGGAAGTGCGCCTGCGCGATGGCCGTCGCCTGACGCATCACGTGCCCGTGCCACGCGGCTCGCCCGATCGCCCGCTCGACGGCGAGCACCTGCTGCGCAAGGACGAGGCGGTGGCGGCACCCGTGATCGGGGCGAAGCGATTCCATGCCTTGAAGGACGCGATCCTCGCGCTCGATCGCGTCGGTGACTTCCGCGAAGTGACCGCGTTGCTGCGCCCCGCCTGAGCAGCACGTGGCGCGCTATCTCCGCTCGCGGTTGCTGTGGGCCTGCGTCATGGTCGTCGGCATCGTGATCGTCGGCTTCCTGATCACGCACATCCTGCCCGGCGATCCCGTCGACGTGCTCGTCGGCGACTTCCCGGCGCCGCCGGACTACGTCACGCAGGTGCGGCACGAATTCGGCCTCGACCAGCCGCTTTCAACCCAGCTCGGCCTGTACGTCGCGAACCTCGCGCGCGGCAATCTCGGCTTTTCGTTCCTCAATCGACAGCCGGTCCTCGAGCTGATCCTCCAGCGCGCCGGCGCGACGCTGCTGCTCATGGTGCCCGCGCTGATCCTGGCGTCGGTCCTCGGCGTGATGATCGCCGTGCGTGCGGCGCGTCATGCGGGCCGCGGCGTGGACAGCGTGCTCACCGGCATCAGCCTGGTCGGCTATTCCGTGCCCGTGTTCTGGCTCGCCCAGATCCTGATCGTGGTCTTCGCGGTCAAGCTCGCGTGGCTGCCCGCGCAGGGCATGTTCTCCATCCGCACGCCGGGAACCGGTCTCGGCGTCGTCGCCGACTACGCGAAGCACTGGGTGCTGCCGGGCGCGTGCATCACGGTCTACTACCTCGCCGTCGTCGCGCGTGTCGCGCGGTCGAGCATGCTCGAGATGCTGCACCAGGACTTCGTGCTCACCGCGCGCGCCAAGGGCTTGAGCGAGCGCGCGGTGCTGTGGCGGCACGTGCTGCGCAACAGCCTGATCCCGGTGATCACCGTCATCGGCTACAACTTCGGGTACTCGCTCACCGGCGCCATCCTGACCGAGACGGTCTTCGCGTGGCCGGGCCTCGGCAGCCTGTTCATCACGTCGATCAGCAATCGCGACTATCCGGTACTGGCCGGCATCTTCCTGCTGGCTGCCGTGGCCGTGGTGATCGCCAACCTCATCACCGACCTCCTGTACGCCGCCGCCGACCCGCGTGTGCGGGTCGCCGCGCCGGCCGCTGCATGAGGCCGCGACGCGGCATCGTGCAAGGGTTGTTGCGCAACGGCGCGGGCGTCGCGAGCGCGCTCTTCATCGTTTTTCTCGTGCTCGTCGCGCTGTTCGGTCCCGTGATCTATTCCGGGGATCCGCTTGCCATCAGCGACAGTCCCATGCTGCACCCCGGCGGCAGTCACCTGCTCGGCACCGACGACCTCGGGCGCGACGTCCTCGCCGAGCTCGTCTACGGCGTGCGCGTCTCGCTCTTCGTCGGCTGCGTGGCCGCGTTCGCCGCAACCGTGATGGGGACGCTCGTCGGCGCCATCGCCGGCTACGCCGGCGGCTGGGTCGACACGACGATCATGCGCATCGCGGAGTTCTTCCAGGTCATGCCGACGTTCATCCTGGCCGTCGTCATCGTCGCGCTGCTCGGGCCCGGCCTGCTGCGCGTCGTCGCCGTGATCGCGCTCCTGTCGTGGCCGCAGACGGCACGCATCGCGCGCGGCGAGGTGCTGCGCGTGTCGCAGCTCGACTTCGTCAATGGCGTGCGATGCCTCGGCGTGCCCGAATGGCGCATCCTGTTTCGCGAGATCATGCCCAACGCGATCGGCCCCGTGCTCGCGCTCGGCACGCTGATCGTCGGCTACGCGATCCTCCTCGAGGCGTCGCTGAGCTTCCTCGGCCTTTCGAGCCCGGACATCGTGAGCTGGGGACGGATCCTGAGCGTCGGGCAGCGTTTCCTCTTCTCCGCATGGTGGCTGTCGGTATTCCCCGGTCTGGCGATCTTCGCGACCGTGCTGGCATTCAACCTGCTCGGTGACGCGCTCGGCGACCTCCTCAACCCGCGCAGGGCGCGCACATGAGCGACAGCGCCGATCCCATCCTCGAGATGCAGGCGCTTTGCGTCACCTACGACACGCACGGACGAGTCGTGCACGCGCTGCAGGATGCGAGCGTGACGGTGTCTGCAGGCGAAGCGGTCGGCATCGCCGGCGAGTCGGGATCCGGCAAGTCGACGCTCGCACGCGCGGCGCTCGGCCTTCTTCCGGAGCGCGTCGGACGCATCACGGCAGGCCGCGTGTCGATCGCCGGCGTCGACGTCACGCGTTACACGCCGCGGCAATGGGAACGATTGCGCGGACGCCCGCTCGCCATCGTGTTCCAGGATCCGTTGAGCTTTCTGAACCCGGTCATGCGTGTCGGCGCGCAGATCGGCGAGAGCGTGCGCCGGCACGATCCCCACGCCGACGCGCACGCGCGGTGCGTCGAGCTGCTGGAGCTCGTCAAGCTCGACGCGAGCGTCGCGCGCCGCTATCCGCACGAGCTGTCGGGCGGCATGCGCCAGCGCGTGATGCTGGCGATTGCGCTCGGCTGCCGCCCGCGGCTCCTCATCGCCGACGAGCCGACCACGGCGCTCGACGCCACCACGCAGACGGAGATCCTCGCGCTGCTGCGGTCGCTGCGCGAGTCGCTCGACATGAGCCTGCTCGTGATCAGCCACGACCTCGGCCTCCTGCGCTGGAACTGCGACCGCGTGTACGTCATGTACGCGGGGCATACGGTGGAGCACGGCCGGACGGAGGACGTCCTCCAGCGCTCCGCGCATCCGTACACGCGCGGCCTCGTGGAAGCGTCGCGCATGCGCCGGCGCGCCGACGGGCGCTTCGCAACCATCGGCGGCGACGTGCCCGACCTGCGCCAGCGCTACCACTTCTGCCCGTTCGTCGCTCGGTGCGCGCACGCCTTCGCGACGTGCCGCGAGGCGATGCCGCCCGCGCTGCCTGCCGACGGGGCCGATCACACGGCGCGCTGCTGGCTGCTGCAATCGCAAACGGTGCCCGCATGACGGCGCCGCTGCTCGACATTCGTGGAGTGACCAAGACGTTTCGCCGTCACGGCGCGGCGCCGCTTCGTGCCGTCGACGACGCGAGCCTGCACATCGACGCCGGGGAGTGCGTGGCGCTCGTCGGCGAGAGCGGCTCGGGCAAGTCGACGCTCGCGCGCATCGCATTGCAGCTCGTGACGCCGGACAGCGGCGAGGTCCTCCTCGAAGGCACGTCGCTCGCGACGCTCGACGCCTCGGCGCTGCGCGCCGCGCGGCTCGCGATGCAGCCGGTCTTCCAGGACCCTGCGGCGGCGTTCAATCCGCGGCGCAGCGTACGCGCGATCCTTCGTCAGGCCCTGGCGCGGCTCCCGGGTGCCGACGCGTCGGATCCGCGCCTCGAGACGTTGCTCGAGCGCGTGGAGCTCCGGCCCGGCGTGGATTACCTCGACCGCTATCCGCACGAGCTTTCCGGCGGCCAGCGGCAGCGGCTTGCGCTCGCGCGCGCGATCGCGACGCGCCCGAAGGTGATCATCGCCGACGAGCCGCTGTCGGGCGCCGACGTGTCGATCCGCGCGCAGCTCCTGAATCTCATGGGCGATTTGCAGCGCGAGAGCGGCGTCGCGTACCTGCTCGTCACCCACGACATGCTCGTCGCGCGTGCGTTCTCGCATCGCGTGAGCGTCATGTACCAGGGGCGCATCGTCGAGGAAGGTGCGACCGACGTGGTCCTCGCCGCGCCGCGCAATGCCTATACGAGGAAGCTGATCGCTGCGGTCCAGTCGCTCGAGCCGGTCGGCGACGTTGCCATCACCACGTAGCGGCCGATCGGCCGCTGCGCTTCAGGAGAGACGAATGCTCAAGCAGAAATCCAGCGAGTACCGCGGCTACCGCAACGCCGGCATCCGCATGCGCGAGGAGATGCTGCCTCAGCTCGGCCAGCTCTACGGCGCGCGCACGCGGGCCATGCTGCCCGCGGTGCACGCCTTCGACAAGGCGCATACCGTGATGCTGGTCGAGGAAGGCCTGCTCGCGCACGACGCCGGCGCCGCGATCCTGCGCGAGCTCCGTGCGCTGGATCGCGACAACTCCGTCGTCGAGACGCGCGCCAAGGTCGGCGGCGGCCTGCACTCGGGCGAGCAATACGTCATCCGCAAGCTGGGCGAAGACATCGGTGGGCGCTTCCACCTCGCGCGAAGCTCCGGCGACCTGAGCTCCGTCGCAATCAACACGCTGCAGCGGGAAAAGCTGCTCGGCGTGATGCGTGGCATCAATCGTCTGCGGCGCGTCCTGATCGACCTTTCGCGACGGCATACCGACACCATCATGCCGGGTTACAGCTTCGGACAGCACGCGCAGCCGATGACGCTCGCGCACCTGTGGCTGTCGTGGGCCGCAACCCTCGCGCGCGATTTCGAGCGCTTCCACGGCGCGTACCGGCGCATCAACACGAGTCCCGCGGGCGCGGCGATCATGGTGGGCTCGAACTTCCCGGTCAATCGTGCGCGCACGGCCGAGCTCCTCGGCTTCGATGCCGTCCACGAGAATTGCGCCGACGCCATTCTCGAGCTCAACGCCGACGACAGCCTCGAGGTGCCGTCGGTCATCGCCGTGCTCTACCACTCGATGGCGAAATGGGCGGACGACATCATCCAGTGGAGCACCAGCGAGTACCGCTTCGTCGACGTTCCCGACCGCTATTGCAATACGTCGTCGATCATGATGCAGAAGAAGAACGTGATCGGCCCGGCCGAGGTGAAAGGCGCTTCCGCCGAGGCGCTCGGCTGCTTCGTCTCGTCGTATCACGCGCTGAAGGGGACCACCGGCCTGCCGATCACCGAGCGCTATTACGCGCTGGAGACGCTCTGGCGCGTGGCCGACAACTGCGCGCGCGACCTCGGCTGGTTCTGCGACCTGCTGCCGGCACTGGACATCCGCACGCAGCACATGCGCGAGCAGGCGTGGATGCATTGGGCGACGGCGACGGACCTCGCCGGCGCGCTCGTGTCGGGGCGTGCCATGCCGTGGCGAACGGCGCACCAGATCGTCGGCATCCTCGTGCGCTTGTGCGAGGAGCGCGGCCTCACGCCCGCCGGCGTCACGCCGGCGCTCCTCGATGAGGCATCGATGCTGTATCACGACAAGCCGGCGGGCTTGACTGCCCCGGAGATTCGCGAAGCGCTCGACCCCGGCAAGTTCATCGCCGCGCGCACGCTGCGCGGCGGTCCCGCGCCGGCCGAGTCGATGCGCCAGGCGGACCTGTTCCTCCTGGGCACCGTCGACGACGAGAAGATCGTCGCGGCGATCGATGCGCGCCTCGCCGAGTCGGCTCGCAAGCTGGAGGGCGCTGTCGACGCGATCCTCGGCTAGCACGTCGCTCGATTCGAGCTCGCATGTCCCACGCTGGAATGGGTGTCCGGACTACACGATGCATTCGCGCAGCCGCTTATAGTGCGCGATGGTTTGGCGTCGCCTTCGCGAGGTCACCACATCTCGGAGGCACAGATGACAAATCCCACGGATCAAAGAATCGTCACCGGTCTGTTCAACGATCGTGACAGCGCGGAGCGCGCCTACCAATCGGTGTCGTCGCGCGGCTATGCGAAGGACGACATCAATCTCGTGATGTCGGACGAGACGCGCAACAAGCACTTCTCGAAGGACGACGCCCCGACCGAGCTTGGCAACAAGGCGGCGGAAGGCGCGGGCGTCGGCGGTGCAATCGGCGGAACGCTCGGCGCGATCGTGGCGGCGGTTGCCGCGGTCGGCACGTCGATCGCCATTCCCGGCCTCGGCCTCGTCATCGCAGGGCCGCTCGCCGCGGGGCTTGCGGGCGCGGGTGCCGGCGGCGCGGCAGGCGGGCTGGTCGGCGCGCTGATCGGCTGGGGCATTCCCGAGGAGCGCGTGAAGCGCTACGAGTCGGGCATCAAGAACGGCGGGATTCTCATGGGCGTCAAGGCGCGCTCGGATGAGGATGCTGCCTACTTCCAGCAGGAATGGCAGCGCAACAAGGGCGCGGAAGTCTACGCGTGAGCGCCGACGTTCATTTCAATTCGAAAGGCAGCAATGGCAACGAGTAGATCGAAGAAATCGCCCGCGAAGGGCGAAGGCGGCAAGCAGCAGGACGCGCTCCAATTGCTGACGGCGGACCACGATGCGGTCAAGGCACTGTTCGACGAGTTCGAAGACCTCGTCGAGCAGGAGGACGGGGACGAGCAGAAGGCAGCCCTCGTACAGCGGATCTGCAACGAGCTCACGGTTCACGCGCGGCTCGAAGAGGAAATCTTCTATCCGGCCGTCCGGGAAGCGATCGACGACGACGCCCTGATGGACGAGGCCGATGTGGAGCACGCCACCGCGAAGGACCTGGTCGCGCAGCTCGAGGGCATGTCGCCCGGCGACGATCACTACGACGCGAAGGTCGTTGTCCTCGGTGAATACGTGAGCCACCACGTCGAGGAAGAAGAAGAGGAGATGTTCGAGCAGGTGCGCCGATCGGACGTCGATACGGCCGCCCTGGGCGCAGAGATGGTGGCCCGCAAGGGCGAGCTCACAGCCGAGCTCGGCATGGAGAATGATGCGTCGCAAGGCGCGGAGGACGATGCGCCCGAAACGCCCGCGAAGCGCCCGTCGGGCAATGGCGGCAAGAAGCCGAGGCCGGGCGTGCCCAAGTAGCGGCGCGCATGCGGTTTCCGGGTTCAACGAAAACGGCCGCTCGAGCGGCCGTTTTCATCTTCGCGCATCTTGCGACGCATTCACGCGTTGCGGTCACTGCACGCGGCAATCGTCAGGCGCTTCCGCCACGAGGCTGCGAAAAGAAGAATCGAATCATTTCCGCCGACGCGTCCGGTCCGCTCGGATCGGTGAACGAGCCGTGGTGGCTTCCCCCGGACCAGCCGTGCCCCGCACCGTGCAACACCCAACGCTCGATGACAGGCTGCTGCGCCCCGTCGACCAAGACCGTGCGCGTGTAGTCACGCCCGTTCGCACTCGTACCCCGGAACACCGTGGACTGCAGCGCAGTGCCGCCCGGGCGACTGGCGCGCGCCTGCTGGAAGATCGCGTCCGCGTTGGATGCACTTACCGTCGTATCGTTGTCGCCATGAAAAATGATGGTCGGGATGGCGGAACCGAGCCGTGCCTCTGCGCCTGGGCCGGGCGACATTCGGGATGGGCCACCGCGTCCGGCGTTCATGGCTGCGAACGCGGAGGCCACGTCGCGGGCGACCGCGTAAGGCAAGCCCGAATGCACGCCGGCCGCCGCATACAGCTCTGGATACGTCGCGGCGAGAACGACCGCCATGGCCCCGCCCGCTGAGAGCCCCGCTACGAAAATGCGCCGTCCATCGACTCGATAGCGCGCTGCGATCTCGCGGGTAATGCCCGCGATCAGCGCGGGCTCGCCGCGATCCCGCGCCTGGTCTTCCGCGCGAAACCAGTTCCAGCATTTCGAGCCGTTGGCGCGCGCTTCCTGTGCCGGGTAGGCGACGATGAAGCCCTGTTCATCGGCGAGTGCGTTCATTCGCGTACCTGCGGCGAAATCGTCGGGATCCTGGGTGCAGCCGTGGAGCATGACGACCAGCGGCACGCGCGCGTCGGAGGCCGCCGAATAGCTCGCCGGCACGTAGAGCTTGTAGGTCAGCGCGCCTGCGTCGTTGGCGAACGAGCGCGTCACGAACTCACCGGGTCGGACCGGCTCGTCCGAGACGGCGGGGCCGATCAGCACGTCGTCGCGGACGCAGTCGGCGGGCGTGACGTCCCGCGCGCAGCCATCGATGGTCGCACCGCGCGCGGGGATGGCCGACGCAGGCGCACGCAAGCCGGCGCTCGCCAGCGCCCGCTCGATGGTGTCCGTCACGCTTCTCGCCAACCCGGATTGCGTGTCCAGGCCGGCCGATGCGAGCGCGCCTTTGATCGTCTGCGAAATGTCGCCGGCATCGGTACGATGCGCCGGCGGTGAGACCGCGGAAGAACGGGATTGCTCGACGAAACGCAGATAAAGGTTGCGCAGGTTTTTCAAGATGTGCCTTTCGCTTGGGAAATATGACTTCAACGAATGCGATCGCCGAGTGCGCGACGCACCGCAGGACTGGCGTGAAAAGCGCCGAGCACCTCGATCGATTCGATCGTGGCGCGCGCCAACTCCGGTGTGACATCGTCGGCGATGCGTGCCAGGCCTACGACCTGAATCTGCAGCCTGTGACCGGCGGCCCGCGCACGCTCCAGATCGGCGCGCGTGACGTGCTGGAGGCCCAGCACGAACGTGCGTCGCGCGACCGTTCGCTTGACGTCGTCCGCGTGCACGGACAGCTGGTTGCGGATCGCGGTCCGGATCAGGTCCGTGCGATTCGAATAGAAGCCTTCCTGCACGAGCAGGTCGATCTGACCGAGGTCGACGACGCCGAGGTTGATGGTCAGCTTTTCGGTCTCTCCGATGGGAGGACGAGGCTCGCGCGTGAGGTTAACCATCCGTACACCATCCATATGGATTCCACTGAGATGGAAGTAGAGCACGGAGAGAGGTGTTTGGCAAGCGGCTCGTCACTCCAGACGTACGGTCCGGCGCAGTCAGTCGGCCGCAGGTTGCCCCCTCGATCAACGACGCGGCCGGCAGCGTGAATTCCAAGCCGACGTCGCGCGCATTGCGCAGCACGAGCGAGCCGCGCGCTCGCGAATTCCTGGATGGCAATCCATCACGCGAACCAACGCGCTGTTCGCTGCATGTGCGCACCTTCGCTGTCGTTCTCCGCGCTCCTCGACGCGGCCGACGAGGGCAGCGTTGCGACATCGCGCGGTTTGGCCGGTGATATCCTGCCGCGCAAATCCCTCGAAGCAAGCGCGTCTACGTTGGCCGTCACGCACTGCACACTCGAACATCCATGAAGATCGTCGGCGTCGATCTCTTTCCGCTTCGGCTGACCCCGGTCAAGCCGGGCTACCAGGCGCGGCAACGCGGCGGATTCACGGCGCACGCCACGGTGATCGTGCGCGTCAACACCGACGACGGCGTGCACGGGCTCGGCGAGGCGACCACCGGCACCGCATACTTCAACCAGACGCCGGGCGCGATCATCGAATGGTTGCGCGCCTACGCGACGGCGCTGCACGGCGCGAATCCGCTCGACCTCATCGGCGCGCATCGCATCATGGACGGCGTGTCGGGGGAGTTCCCGCCCGGCTGCCAGCCCGCGCGTGCCGCGATCGACATCGCGCTGCACGACATCGCCGGCAAAGCCTACGGTTGCCCGGTCTACCAGCTCCTCGGCGGCGCGCACCGAACGCGCTTCGACCTGCTCACGAGCATCTACGAGCCGACCCCGGACGAAGCCGTCGCCGCCGCCAAGGCATTCGTCGCCGCCGGCTACCGCGGACTCAAGATCAAGGTGGGCGCCACGACACGCGCCCACGGCATCGGCGTTGACGCGTTTCGCGTGGAAGTCGAGAAGCTGGTGGCCGTGCTGCAGGCGCTGCCGGCGACGGTGTATGTGGACGCCGACGCCAATCAGTCATGGAAGAGCGCCAAGATCGCGGTGCGCCTCGTCGAGGAGATTCTGGCGAGGACGCACGCGCAGAACCTGTCGCTCGAGCAGCCCGTCCATCATCTCGACCTGCAAAGCCACCGCTACATCCGCGATGCGCTGAAGATCCCGCTGATCCTCGACGAATCGGTGCTGTCGCCCGAAGCCATGCTGCAGATCGCGCGCCTCGAGGCGGCCGACCGCATCGTGCTCAAACCCAATCGCGTCGGCGGCCTGTTGCCGGCGCGCAGGATCGCAAGCATCTGCGAAGCCGGATCGATCGGCATCAGCCTCGACACGACGCCATTGACGCTGCTTGGCGATACGGCGAACGGCCATCTCGCCGCCACGCTGCGCGACGCGTATCCCGTGGACGTCGAAGGACACCTCTGGTTCGAGGAGGCAATGCCCTTCGTGGGCGGCCTCGTCCTCCAGGATGGAACGGCAACGGTTGGAAATGCGCCGGGCCTCGGCATCGAGCTGGACGAGGCGCGGCTCGAGCGGTTGTTGATCGCCCCATCACCCTGAGGAGAATGTCGATGAGCCTGTTGAAACGTCTTGTCCATGCGGCCGTGCTCATGCTGGCGCTGGCGTGCATCGTCGCGCAGGATGCCCACGCGCAAGCCGCCGATTCGTCCATCGCCGCGGCGAAGAAGCGCGGGCGCCTGATCGTCGGCGTGAAGTACGATTTCCCGCCGTTCGGGTTCGTCGACGAGAAGCGCCAGGTGGTGGGATTCGAGGTGGACATCGCGCGCGAGCTCGCCGAGAAGCTGCTGGGGAGCCGCGATGCCGTCGATCTCGTCGAGGTCAGCGGGCCGAACCGCATCCCGTTTCTGGTCACGGGGAAGGTCGACCTCGTCATCGCAACGCTGTCCATCACGCCGGAGCGCGCGAAGACGATCTCGTTCAGCGAGCCGTTCTACACCGGGGGCTACACGATCATGGTGGCCAAGGACCGCAACGACATCAAGGGGCTCGCCGAGCTGTCCGGCAAGCGGGTCGTGATGACGCGCGGCTCGACCGCCGAGCCGCTCATCACCAAGCTCGAGCCCCCGCCGCAACAGGTGCTGAAGATGGAGCAGATCAGCGAGCTCTACTCGGTGATGCAGACCGGTCGCGCCGATGCCGCGGTCCAGGACATCGCGCTGCTGCAGCCGTTCGTGAGCAGCCATCCCGATTACAAGCTCGTGGGCGGCCTGCTGAACGAGGAGCCCTGGGGTGTGGGCATCCGCAAGGACGACAACGAGACGGTGAAATGGGTGAACGACGCGCTCGGTGAGATGCGCAAGTCGGGCAAGCTCGACGCGCTGCGCAAGAAGTGGGGGCTCGGCTAGGCACGAGCGCGTGAGCTACCGCTTTTCCTGGGACGTCGTCGCCGAGTCGCTTCCCCAGATCGGCGCCGGCATCGTCGGCACGATCGAGCTCGCGTCGATCTCGATCGTCGCCGGAATCGCGATCGGTGTGGCCGGCGTGGTGCTGCGCTTCGGGCCGAGCGCCGTGCTGCGCCGCCTCGTCAAGGTCTACGTCGAGGTGATGCGCAACACGCCGATGCTGGTGCAGCTGTACTTCATCTTCTACGGGTTGCCAATCCTCGGCGTCCGGCTCAACTCGTTCGTGACGGCGCTGGTCGCGCTGTCGATCTACTGCGGTGCGTACGTCGTGGAAATCCTGCGTGCAGGCGTGGAAGGGGTCGGACGCGGGCAGGTCGATGCCGCGCGCGCCCTCGGCCTCGCCGAGTCCGCGGTATTCGGCCGCGTGGTGCTGCCGCAGGCCTTTCGCGCCTCGTTGCCCGCGCTCGGCGGGCAGGTGATCGTGATGGTGAAGCTGTCCTCGCTCGCCTCGGTGATCGGGGCGATGGAGCTGACGTACGTCGTCGTCGACATCGTCGCCACCACCTACCGATCGTTCGAGCTGTATGCCGTCGCGGGCCTCGTCTACCTCGTCATGACGCTGATCGTCTCGGGAATCTTCCGAGCGCTCGAGCTGCGCATGCGGGCGCACTGACGTCGCGCGAGCGCCATGGAGATCGTTCTCGCCAACCTGCCCTACCTCATGGAGGGCGCGTGGTCGACGGTCAGGCTGTCGCTCGTCACGGCGCCGCTCGCCATGGCGCTCGGCGCGATCGCCGGCACGCTGCGTCTCTACGCGCCGCGGCCGGTCGCCGCCGCGAGCACCGCGTATATCGAGCTCTTCCGGGGCACGCCGGCGCTGGTGCAGATGTTCTTCGCGTTCTTCGGTTTGCCGCTCATCACGGGCTGGCAAGTGTCGGCGTTCCAGGCCGCGATCCTGGCGCTGGTGCTCAACAGCGGCGCGTACTTTGCGGAGATCGTGCGCGGCGGGCTGCAGGCCATCTCGCGCGACCAATGGAACGCGGGGCTCGCGCTCGGGCTTCCGTTCGGACAGGTGCTGCGCCGCGTGATCGCACCGCAGGCGCTGCGGCGCATCGTCGCGCCGGCGGTGGGTCAGCTCACGATCCTCGTGAAGGACACCTCGATCGCGTCGGTGATCGCGGTGTTCGAGTTGACGCGCGCAGGACAGCACGTGGTCGAGCGCACGCTGGCGTCTTTCCAGATTTTCACCGTGGTGGGCGTGCTGTACTTCGTCGTGTGCTACGGCGGATCGTCGCTGAGCCGCCGCCTGGAGCGGCGACTCGATCCGCTCGGACACCGCAGCGATACGGCGTGGCGCTACGTGATCGGCGAGCGCTGAAGCGCTGCACTCAGTGCTGGTCGGGCAGCAGGAACGGCGGCAGCGAGGCGAACTCGATGCCTTCGTCGGACAGCGACTTCGCCTCGTCCGCGGATGCCTGTCCACGAATCGGCCGAGCCGGCGCTTCCTCGTAATGGATCTTGCGCGCTTCCTCGGGGAAGCGGCGCCCCACGTTCTCCGTCTGCTTCACCATGTCGCGCAATTGCGCGATGACCTCGGGAGGCAGTGCGCTGGCCATCGTTTGCGCCGTCGAAGCGGGACTTTGGTTGACGGGAGCCGTCGCGACGGGTGCGCCCTTGGGCACGCTCACGCGCGCCGACGGCACGCGCTCGACGTGGCCGTCGTCGCAGATCGGGCAGGTGACCAGCGCGCGCTCGCGCTGCTGCGCGTAGTCCTCGCCCGAGGCGAACCAGCCCTCGAAGCGGTGGCCCTGGGCGCACGCGAGCTCGTAGACGATCATGTCGAGGACAACGCCGCGTCCACGCGGTCGATGCGCCACATCTGGTAGCGCACGGCGGCCACGCAACCGCCTACGATCGAGGCGAAGGTCAGGATCGAGCCGACGGCGAGCGTCGAGATTCCGCTCAGCCCCTGACCGATCGTGCAGCCGAGCGCGGTGACGCCGCCGAATCCCATCAGCATGCCGCCGACGATGTGATTGCCGATGTCCTCGACCGAGCCGAAGCCCTCCCAGCGAAACGTCCGCGTGGCAACCGCCATGGCCATCGAGCCCGCCAGTATGCCGAGCACGGCCGCGATGCCGAACGTGACGATGCGCGACTGGTCGGTCCAGAGCACGAGCAGTTCGAGCAGATACGCCGCGGGCGCGACGAAGCTGAAGGACTCCATGCGGCCCGAGTTGGTGCCGACGAAATGCTCCTCGAGCGTCTGCGGGTCCTCGGCGAGATAGCCGACATGGCCCGACACGTACCAGCCGCCGACGATGACCGCGCCAACGATGAGGCCGCCGATGACATACGCACGGTTCGAGCGGAAATCACGTGCCGCGAACGCATACGCCGCGAGCGCGATCGCGGCGAGCCATGGCAGCCAGGCCTTCGCGCCCGTGAGGCCGACCGCCTGCGCGAGCGTAGCCAGGTCCGACGTCCTGGCGCCGAGCCCGCTCACGTCGAGGCGCACCGGATCGAGACCGAACGCGCGGAGCGGCGCGAACGCGCCCTTCAGCGTCATGTAGGCACCGATCGCGAGGAACGTCAGCACGACGAGCGACTTCAGATTCCCGGCGCCCGCGCGAATGAGCGTCTTGCTTCCGCAGCCCGAGGCGAGCGTCATGCCGAACCCGAACAGCGCGCCGCCGACGAGGTGCGACAGCCACGGCACTTGCGCGCTCGTATAAATGGTCCTGGACACGTCGATGGCGCCGGCGGCCTGCAGCGCCGCCGTGCCGGCAATGGCGACGGCCATCGCGAGCACCCACATGCGCATGCGGCGCCAGTCGCCCATGTTCACGATGTCCGTGATCGCGCCCATCGTGCAGAAGCTGACGCGATAGGCGACCGCGCCGAAGACGAAGGCCAGCGCGAAGGCGAGGCCCGCGACGACGTGCGCAAGATGCGGGGTATCGGACATGACCGGAAAGTATGGCATGCCGACCTTCGGCAGGCCGGCGCGGCTTGGATGGCTTGACCCCGTTCGCGACGCCCGGCCGTTGACAGATGAACGGCCGGCGCAGCTGGCGACGGGGAGAGCGACGATGGCGGATGAGATGGGGTCGAGGCGTCGGGCGCGCAAGTCCGCGGCGTGGCTTGCCGCCATGGCGGCGCTGCTGCTGGTTGCGCCGGCATGCGCGCACTGGGCGGACTTCGGGCTCGCGACCGTCGAGGTGTACGACCGCAACGACGGCTCCGTCCTGCCCGTCTACGACAAGGACGGGCGTCGCTACGTGGTCGGGACGCCCGGACACGAATACACGCTGCGGGTGCGCAACCTGACCGGCGCACGCATCCTGGCCGTGACGAGCGTCGACGGTGTCAACGTGGTCACCGGGGAGACGGCATCGCCGGATCAATCGGGGTACGTGATCGACGCGTGGGGCAGCGTGGAGGTGAGCGGCTGGCGCAAGAGCCTCGAGCGCACCGCGGCGTTCTATTTCACCGACTTGGGCGACAGCTACGCCGCGCGGACGGGCCGGCCGAACAACGTCGGCGTGATCGGCGTCGCCGTCTTTCGCGAGCGCGAGCGGCGCGTGCACGTCGCACCGCGTGAGCGCATCGCGCAAGCGGGCAAGGACGCGCCGGAGGCCATGCCCGCGTCGCCGCCGGACGCGCCGCCGCAGTCGCAGCCGAGCGCGCCGCGCGAGGAGGCGCGCGCGCAGAGCGCGGACGCGAGCCGCATCGATCGCACCGCAAAAACGCTCGCCGCGCCTCTCGGCACGGGCCACGGCCGCAGCGAGGCCTCGTACGCCACGCGCGTCGCATTCGAGCGGGACTCGACCACGCCCGCGCAGTGGACGGCGATCCAGTACGATCGCCGTGACAACCTGGTCGCGCTCGGCGTGATTCCCGAGACGCGCTATGCGCGGCGCATGCCTGAGCCTTTCCCCGGCGCGGGCGGTTTCGTCCCCGATCCGCGCTGAGCGGTCGTCGAAGCGCCGTGCCCGCCGTTGCACCGATCCGCAGCGGCTCGCATACTGCGCGGGCCATGCCGCGCTCCGCGCGCCAGGACGAGTCCACCGACGAGGCGCTGATGCTCGCGTACGCGGCCGGTGACGCCGGCGCGTTCGACGCGCTCTACGCGCGTCACAAGGGCGGCGTGTATCGCTACCTGCTGCGCCAATGCGGCGGGCCTGCACAGGCCGACGAGCTCTTCCAGGACGTGTGGATGAACGTCATTCGCGTGCGCGCGGCTTACCAGCCGACCGCGAAATTCGCCACCTGGCTCTACACGCTGGCGCGCAACCGGCTGGTCGATCATTGGCGCGCGCGTGGACAGGCGGCGCTCGTGTCGATCGACGACGACGGCGACGAATCGACGCGCGACACCGTCGAGATGCTCCCCGGGTCGAGGTCGGAGCAGCCGGAGGTTCGCGCGGAGGCGCGTGCACTCGGCGCGCGGCTCCGCGCTGCGTTGTCCGCGCTGCCCGCCGCGCAGCGTGACGCGTTCCTGCTGCACCAGGAAGCCGGTTTGCCGCTCGCGGACATCGCGGCCACCACCGGCGTCGGGGTCGAGACGGTGAAGAGCCGGCTGCGTTACGCGCTCGCGAAGCTTCGCAACGAGCTTGCCGATTGGCACGAAGGCGCCGCATGACCGACGAACGCGAGATGCGTGATCCGGCGCTCGACGCCGCATGGCGCGCGCAGGTGCGCGATGAGCCGTCGCCGGCGCTCGATCAGCGCGTCCTCGCCGCCGCGCATCGCGCGGTGCAAAGCGCGCCGCACGAGGCGGGGCGCTCTTCGTCGCGCTGGCGCGCGTGGATGCCGCTTGCGGCGGCCGCGGCGCTCGGCGTGATCGCCTTCGGCGTGGTCGAGCTCATGCCGCGCGACGACTCGAACGGCAGCGCTGTCGTCAGCGACATGCCCGCTGCGCCGCCGCGCAAGGACGCCGCGAGCGCGCCGCCGATGTCGGCGCCTGTGGAGCAATCCGAGCCGACAATCTCGCCCGCCGAGCAAGCCGCGCGATCGACCGCGCCGCTTGCGGCACGATCCGAGGCTCGGATGTCGGCGCCTGCGGCGCAATCCGAGCCATCGGCGCCGGCGCCTGCCGCGCGCCCCGAACCGCCGGTCGCAGCGCCCGCGCCCGCGTCACCTGCCCAGCCTGTCCGACCCGACAGCGCACGCAAGAGCGTCGCATCGAACGCATCGCGTGCGCTCGAGGCGGAGGCGCCACGCGATGCCACGGACGTGCTTCGACAGCGGCGGGAGACGGCCGCAGCGCTCGAGAAGCGCGGCGATGCCACGATGGACGAGTCCCGCCCCGGCGCGCCCGCCCGCGCGAAGGTCGCTGCGCCGCTGGCGAACGAAGACAACATGGCTGCACCCGCAGCCGCCCCGCCACCGCCCGCGCCGATGATGCGCCCGCAGTCGTCTCTCGCCGCGGCCGACGCGCACGCGCGCACGGCCGACGATTTCATTCGCGACATCGAGCGCCTTCGCGGCGAAGGCCGCGATGCCGATGCCGCGCTCGCGCTGTCGGCGTTTCGCGCGGCATATCGCGACGCCGACACGCGCCTGCCGGCCGCGCTGCGCGAGTGGGCGCGCAGCGTGCCGCGACCCTGATCGGGTGCTCGCGCTTGCAAGGCGCGACTGATCGGGTGTGAGGACGCCGTGGCCTGGGACGGCCACGACCGCCGCGACTAGCGCGAAGGAAGCCTCTTCATCAGCCGCTTGATCGGCGCCGGCAGCGCGGCCGCCAGCGCCGCCTCGCGCGTGAGCCAGGTGGCGGTGCGCTCGGCGGCATGCGCCGCGTCGGCCACTTCGATCCACTGCGGATGCAGCGTGAGGCCGAAGTGCGTGAAGCCATGCCGTAACGCAGGCAGCGCACGCGAGGCGCGCGGCGTCAGGGCAAAGCGCGTGCGTAGCGCCGCCTCGACGTCGTCGTCGAGCGAAAGCTCGGGCAGGCTGAGGAGGCCGCCCCAGATGCCCGCGGCGGGTCGCTGCTCGAACAGGATCCGGCCCTTGCACTCGAGCACGAGCACGCGCAGCGCACGCTGCGGCAGCGTCTTGCGCGGACGCGGCGCCGGCAGCACGTGCGTGCGATGCGTCGCGCGCGCGACACAGTCCTCGGCGACCGGGCAGACGTCGCAGCGCGGCCGCATGCGCAGGCAGACGGTCGCGCCCAGGTCCATCATGCCCTGCGTGTAGCGCTCGATGTCGCGATCAGGAAGCAACGCCTGGGCCGCCTCCCACAGTCGCGTGGCGACACGCGCTTCGCCGGGAAATCCTTCGATGCCCTCATGACGGGCGAGCACGCGCTTGACGTTGCCGTCGAGGATCGCGCCGCGCTCGCCGGAAGCGAACGCGGCGATGGCCGCGGCCGTCGAGCGTCCGACGCCCGGCAATGTCGCGAGCGTCGTCGCATCGACCGGGAACACGCCGCCATGTTGCGCGACGACCGTGCACGCCGCTTCATGCAGATGATGGGCGCGACGGTAGTAGCCAAGGCCGCTCCAGTGCTCGAGCACCCGCTCGATCGGTGCCGCCGCGAGGGCGCGCACGTCCGGAAAGCTCGCGACAAACCGCGCGTAGTACGGCAGCACCGTCGCGACCTGCGTCTGCTGGAGCATCACCTCCGACAGCCAGATGCGATACGCATCGCCGGTGCCCTGCCAGGGAAGGCCGTGGCGACCGTGCGTGGACTGCCACGCGACGATGCGCGCCGCGAACCGCCGCACGTCTACCGCTGTCCGAGCCGCTGGCGTGCTTTCGTCGCCGCTTCGGACTGCGGATAGTTGCGGATGAGCTCCTCGAGCGTGCGGCGCGCGGCGCCGTTGTCGTTGAGATCCGACTGCGCCGACGCGATGTTGAGGAGCGCTTCGGGCGCCTTGCTGCTGTCCGGGTACGCCTGCAGCAGCTGGCGCTGCGTGGCGATGGCGCCGCGGAAGTCGCGGCGCGCGTATTGCGCATTGCCGATCCAGTACTGCGCCGAGGACGCGAGCGGGCTGCGCGGATACGTCTTCAGGAATGCGTTGAACGACGTGATCGCGCCGCCGTAGTCGCCGCGCTTGAACTGGTCGAGCGCCGCGTCGTAGGCGCGTTGCTCCGCGACCGCGTCGACGGTGCGCGGCGGTGCGCCGACCACGGGCGCCATGGGCCCGCCGGCGGACGGCACCGGGACACCGGACGGATTGGTGGGCGGCACGCCCGCCGGACCGGCGCCGGGACCGCCGGATGCCGCCGCCGCCGCGGCATCCGCGGGCGGCTGCGTGGTCGAAGCCGCGGCCGTGCTCTCGAGCTTGCGCAGGCGCGTGTCGAGGTCGACGTAGAGGTCCTTCTGTCGCTTCTGCGCCTGCTCGAGCTCGTACGTCAGCACTTCGATCTGCCCGCGAAGCTTGGCGAGGTCATTGCGCATCTGCTCGCTCTGGTTGAACAGATCGACGAGCCCCTGCGCCTTCAGCTGCTGCTCGAGCGCGCTCAGCCGATCCTCGAGCGATCGCTGCACGGCCGACAATCGCTGGTTGGTCGACTCGATGCGCCGCCGTGCCTCCTCGTCGTCGAAGAGCGCGGCGTTGGCCGACTGCGCGAATGCCGCGAACGCGAGCATGGCCGCGAGCATGCGCGGCGAGCGAATGCGATGGATCATGTTTTGCCCTCACCCCGTCCCCCTCCCCGAGGGGAGGGGGAGGTCATCCGGGACAGCGCCTACTGCGCGCGTTCGGCCGCGCCCTGCTCGCCGGCGTACAGGATGTCGTCGCGGCGATTCTCGGCCCACGCGGCTTCGTCGTGACCCGGGTTGCGGGGCTTCTCCTTGCCGAAGCTGACCGTCTCGATCTGCTGGTCCTGCGCACCGAGCAGCGTCATCATGCGCTTGACCGCGTCGGCGCGCTTCTGGCCGAGCGCGATGTTGTACTCGCGCGAGCCGCGCTCGTCGGTGTTGCCCTGGATCGTCATGTGCGCGTTGCGGTTCTGCTGCAGATAGCGCGCGTGCGCCTCGATCGTGGGCTTGAACTCGTCCTTGACGACGAAGCTGTCGAAGTCGAAGTAGACGCTGCGCTTCGACAGCGGGCTGTTCGGATCGCGCAGCGGATTGCCGACGCTCATGCTGCCCGCGCCGGTGTTCGATCCACTCACGTTGCCGGTGCCCGCGCCGCTCGTCGACGCGCCCCCAGGCACCACGGTGGCACCACTCTTGTCCTCGACCGGTGCACCGGTCTCCGTCGTCGGCGTACTGCTGCAGCCGACCACCACCAGCGCGCAAAGCGCCGCCAAAATCAAGTTACGCATGGAACCTCCTGCCGTGACGAAAGCTTGAGCGAAAGATGGAAAACGTGCAGCGCTTCGGGCGAAGCATCGGTGAAATCAGGAACGGGGGAGAGGGCCCCACGCGGGCTCGCGCACATCCGTCGCGGGCGCGACGAGACGCTGCTTGACGCGACCGTCGCTGGAGACGGCAGCCAATATACCACGCCCTCCCGCCTCGCTCGCGTAGATGATCATCTTGCTGTTGGGCGCGATGCTGGGACTCTCGTCGCCCGGACCCTGCGTGATGATCTGCACCTGTCGCGTCGCGTAATCCATGAGCGCCAGCTGGAACCGGCTGCCGCCTTCGCGGCGCACGTACACGAAGCCGCTGCCGTCGGGCATCGGCCGGGGCGTGACGTTGTAGTTGCCATCGAACGTGAGGCGCTCGACCGCGCCGGTGACGATGTTGGTGCGATAGACCTGCGGCGTGCCGCCGCGATCCGACGTGAACAGCACCCACTGGCCGTCCGGCGAGAACGCAGCCTCGGTGTCGATCGATTGCGAGTTCGTGAGGCGCGCGAGCCCGCTGCCGTCCGGGTTCATCAGGTAGATCTGCGACGCGCCGTCCTTGGTGAGCGTTACCGCGAGGCGCCGGCCGTCCGGCGACCACGCCGGCGCGCTGTTGCTGCCGCGGAAGTTCGCCACCGCGCGGCGCTGACCGGTCTCGAGCGACTGAACGTACACCACGGGCTTGCGATTCTCGAACGACACGTACGCGAGGCGCGTGCCGTCGGGCGACCACTTGGGCGAGAGCAGCGGCTCCTGCGACGTGACGACGACCTGCGGGTCGAAGCCGTCGGCGTCGGCGACCAGCAGCTGATAGCGCGGCCCCGACTTCGTGATGTAGGCGATGCGCGTGGAGAACACGCCCGGGCTGCCCGTCAGCTTCTCGTAGACGACGTCGGCGATCTTGTGCGCGGTCGCGCGGAACTGTTGCTGCGTGACGGTGAAGACCATCGACGCCAGCGTTTGCTGCTTCACCACGTCGACCAGCCCGAAGCGCACTTCCACGCGGCCGTCGCCGAGGGGACGCATCGAGCCCACCACGACGGCGTCGGCATTGCGCGAGCGCCACACGGCAGGCTGGACGTCCTCGGCACGCGCGGGTCGCGGCGTGACGCCCATGGGATCGACCATGCGGAAAAGGCCCGATCGCTGCAGGTCCGCGCCCGCGATGCCGCTGATGCCGAGGGGGAAGTTGCTCTCGCCGTCGAACGGCACGACCGCGATGGGGATCTGCGTGCCGGCGCCGCCGACGATCTCGATGGTGAGCTGGGCGCGCGCGGCAAGCGGAAGCAGGGCCAGCGCGCAGAACGCGGCCATGAGGCGAAGGAATCGAGTCATCACCAGAGCGGGAAGGACGAGGCGGCGAGCCGCGGACGGGGTGGTCCGCGACGACAGGCGGAAACTGCGCAAAACGGTCGATGCGCGAATACGACACCTGCATTATAACGAGGAGACGCGAGCGCCGCGGTCGACGCCGGCGCGCGAGCACGTGTGCAGTCAGTGCGCCGCGACGCTGGTTGTGAAGCCGAACGCCTGCGTGATGCGTTCACCGACCCGGCGGGCTTCGTCGCGCTCGGCATAAGGACCGACGTACACGCGATAGAGCCCGCCCGACTGGCGGACCTTCGCTTCGACCTCCGCGCCGCGCAATTGGTTCTGGACGTGCGCGAGGAAATTCAGCGCGTTGGGATAGCTTGCGAATGCGCCCAGCTGCACGGCGTAGCCGCCATGCGGCGCACCGCTGGACGGTTGCGAGAACGCGGGCGCCGGCACCGGCACGGCGGCGACCTCCGCCGGCGTTGCCACGACCGGCGCCAGCGCGACGGGCGCGAGGGGTGCCGCGGTGGCGAGCAGCGACGGCGCGCCCGGGAGGATCGCCTCGACCTCGACTTCGCCGCTGCCATGCTGCGCGATGCCGATGCGGTGCGCCGCCGCGTACGACAGGTCGATCAGCCGATCGTGCAGGAACGGCCCGCGGTCGTTCACGCGCACGACCACGCTCTTGCCGGTCGCGACATTGGTCACGCGCGCGTAGCTCGGCAGCGGCAGCGTGGGATGCGCTGCCGTCATCGCGTACATGTCGTACGTCTCGCCGATCGAAGTCCTCTGGCCGTGGAACTTGCGTCCGTACCACGACGCGATGCCGCGCTCGCGATACGCCTTGAGCGACGTCGCCGGAATGTATTCGCGGCCGAGCACCGTGTACGGGCGATTGGCGGCGCGGGCGAGAGGCTCGATGCGCGGCACCGCGTCGGGCACTGCGTCGAGATCGGCGGGAGGATTGTCGCCGGGACCGTCGTCCTTGTAGTACCGCGTCGACGGCGCAGGCGAGGCGATCGGCGCCGAAGCGGAACCGCCTGTCGCCGATTCACGACGCGGCGACGTGCTGCAGGCAGCGAGCAGCAGAACCAGGATCGCAGCGAATGCGCGGCGCAATGCGTGAACGGTGGTGAAGATCCGCTGCGGAATCTAGCACCACGCGCGCGCGAGCGCGAGTCGTGCGCGCGCCGGAACCCCGGCCGTCGCGTGCGAGTCCATAGTGGCGAGTCGCATCCACCCCCGTGATGCCACGCCGCCCGTCGCCGGCCGCGCATTCGCACCTGCCTTCCATCCGGGGGATTCATGGAGCTCTTCGGCATTCCGCTGCTCGGCGTCAACGCCGAGACCGGCCACAAGCTGTTCCTGAGCCTGGCGGTGATCGTCATCGCGCTGGTGGGCCGGCTCGTGCTCGGCCTGCTGGCGCGCGCCACGCTCAAGTCGCACGCGCCGCGCGGATGGTTCTGGACCCGGCAGGCGATCAGCCTCCTCGTGCTCGTGTTCGTAGCCGTCGGCCTGCTGTCGGTGTGGTTCGACAGCACGCGCAGCCTCGCCGGCTTCATCGGTCTCTTCACCGCCGGCATCGCGTTCGCGTTGCAGCGGGTGATCACGTCGGCGGCCGGCTACGTCCTCATCCTGCGCGGCAAGACGTTCGAGCTCGGCGACCGCATCGACATGGGCGACGTGCGCGGGGACGTCATCAGCCTCGGCTTCCTGCAGACGACCATCATGGAGATGGGGCAGACGCGGCCCGAGGAGGGCGACTCCGCCTCGATGTGGGAGAACAACCGGCAGTTCACCGGCCGCGTGGTGTCGGTCGCGAACAGCGTCGTGTTCGACAAGCCGATCTACAACTACACGCGCGACTTCCCTTACGTGTGGGAGGAGCTGATCCTCATGCTGCCCTATGGCACGGACCGCGGCAAGGCGGAGCGCGAGATGCTCGATGTCGCCCGGCGGCACGTCGGGGCCGTCGTCCCCCGGGCGCAGGCGGCGCTGCGGCGGATGCAGGATCGCTACTTCGTGCGCGACGAGCAGCTCGACCCGCGCGTCTACTATCGCCTGAAGGCCAACGCGCTCGAGCTCTCGCTGCGATTCCTCTGCGGCTACGACACCAATCGCGAGGTCAAGGACGCGATGAGCCGGGAGCTCCTGGACCGCTTCAGGGAGCAGGACGTGCGCATCGGGACCGGCGCCTGAGTCTCCGCGCGCGGTATGCTGGCCGCATGCCGACGTATGTCTTCGCGTGGAACCCCAGGCTGTGGGGCTGGCCCGAGCTGCCCGACGACATGCGCCGCGTGCGCCGCCGCGGCCACGTCGACATCGAGTGGTCGAGCGGGCGCACGCGCGTGATCGAGCCGGGCAGCCGCGCGTTCTTCGTGCGCCTCGGCGTGCCGCCCAAGGGCGTGATCGGATCCGGACACACGCTGACCGACCCGCAACGCGGCGTCCATTGGCGGCCCGAGAAGGCGGCCGCCGGAACGCCCACGAACTACATTCGGTTGCGTCTCGAGTTCCTGAACGACCTGCCGCTCATCACGTTCGAGGAGCTGGCGCGGCCACCGTACTCGCGCTTCCGCTGGGCCGTGCGGCAGTCGGGCACGCGCATGCCGAGCACGATCGCCGACGCGCTCGAGCCGTGGTGGGAGACGCGCGTGGCGCAATGGCACGCGGCGCGAAAGCGCGCGCGTCGAGCATGACGGCGTCGTCGGACCTGCTCGCGGCGCTGCCGGCGCTATTGCCCGACGCTATCGCATGGGCGCAGGCGCGGTCGCGCGAAGTGCAGATCCATGGCGCGGCGCTGACGCCGGTCGAGCGGGCGCTCGCGCGCGCGGTCGGCGTGGCGCGGCCCGAGCTGATTCGCAAGGCGACGGTGAGGCGCCTGCCGCTCCCGGAGGGCGAGGCGCTGCGCGCCGCGGCGTCGCAGACCGGCCTCCTCGGCCCCGATGCGATCGGCCTCACGCTGGGGTATGCCGTGCTGATCGTGGCCGGCCACGAGACGACGCGGCTCCTGTCGCACGAATTCCGGCACGTCCATCAATACGAGGCGTCCGGATCCATCGAGGCCTACCTGCCCGTGTACCTGCGGCAGATCGTCGAGCACGGCTACGCCGACGCGCCGCTCGAGCGCGACGCGCGCGATCACGAGCTCGCGTCGTGACCGCGGCGAGCATCTTCGTCGGCATCGTGACGAGCGCGCTGGGCCTCGCCTACATCACGTACGGCAAGCGCCAGGTCAAGTTCGTGCCGATCATCGCCGGGCTGGCGCTCTGCGTGTATTCGTACTTCCTCGACGGCTGGGCGTGGCAGCTCGCGGTCGGCGCCGTCCTGGCGGCGCTGCCGTTCGTGATCGATTTCTGACCACGCGACGCCGGTAGGGCGCGAAGGCCCGCTCGAGCGGAGCGGTGGTATCGTTTCCCGTCGGCAACCCTGCCCCCTCGGAGACTCCATGCGCTTTCGATTCAGCGCGGTCGTGCTGATCCTGATCGGCGTGCTGTTCCTGCTCGCGAACCTCGGGCTCGTGCCGAGACTGGGGCCGCTCCTGCGCGAGTGGTGGCCGCTCGTCCTGATCGTCCTGGGCGTGGGATTGCTGTTCAAGCGGTGATGCCCGGCACGTCCGACCGCTGCGAGCACTTCGATTCGATCCGCGATGTCGCGCCGGTCACCGACGGCTGCCAGGAATGCCTGGCGCTCGGCGAGCCGTGGACGCAGCTTCGCATCTGCCTCACGTGCGGCCACGTCGGCTGCTGCGAGGATTCTCCGCACGCGCACGCGCTGCAGCACTACAACGACACGGGTCACCCGATGATCTCGTCGCTCGAGCGCGGCGAGAGCTGGGGCTGGTGCTATGTGCATGCGCGCTACTTCGACCCCATGCCGATGCCGCTGCCGCGCCGACGCTCCGCGCTCGCGCGTTTTTTCGGCCGGCTGCGCACGCGCTGAGCGTGCAATCGCGCTATATTGCGCCGAGCCGCGCAACGCGGCGTCGATGGAGGATGTCATGGGCAACCGGGACAAGCAGCGCAAGGAACCCAAGAAGCCGAAGCAGCCGAAGAAGCCCGGCGCCTGACGCGCCAGGCAGCACCCGCCGCGCGCACGGCGTGAAGCGCGTCGGCCTCATCTCCGATACGCACGGCCTGCTCCGCCCGCAGGCGCTGGACGCGCTGCGCGGCAGCGACCACATCGTGCATGCGGGCGACATCGGCGCGCATGCGATCCTCGATGCGCTCGCAAAGATCGCGCCGGTCACCGCCGTGCGCGGCAACAACGACCACGGCGCCTGGGCGTCGGCCATCCCGGACGACGCTGTGCTCATCGTCGACGGCGTGTCGATGTATGTCATCCACGATCTCGCGACGATGACGATCGACCCGCGTGCAGCCGGTCACCGCGTCGTGGTGTCGGGGCATTCGCATCGGCCATCGTGCGAGCAACGCCGGGGCGTCTGGTACGTGAATCCCGGCAGCGCGGGACCGCGGCGGTTCACCCTCCCCGTCGCAGTCGGCGAGATCGCCGTCGAGGGTGACGAGGCGCAGCCGCGCTTGATCGACCTGCGCATCTGACCCACACTGGCGGTCCTCCGTTCGAGGACTCGTCATGGACGCGCTCTTCCCGCCGCTGCCGCTGCTCGGCGCCTTTCTGGCGGCGAGCCTCGTGCTCGCCATCACGCCCGGTCCCGCCGTGTTCTACATCGTCACGCGCAGCGTGTCGCAGGGCCGCCTGTCGGGCCTCGCCTCGGTGGGCGGCGTCGCGCTCGGCAATCTCGGCAACGCCATCGGCGCCTCGCTCGGGCTCGCGGCGCTGTTCGCGATCTCCAGCGTCGCTTTCACCGTCGTGAAGTACCTCGGCGCCGTCTACCTGATCTGGCTCGGCGTGCAGGCGCTGCGCCGACCGGACGCCGCGGCACGGCAAGCGATCGCCGTCGACGACGCCGCGCTTCGCAGGACGTTCGTCGACGGCTTCCTCGTCGCGCTGCTCAATCCGAAGACGGCGATCTTCTTCGCCGCGTTCCTGCCGCAGTTCGTCCACGGACCGTCGCCCTACGGCCAGACCATCACGCTGGGGGTGCTCTTCGTGCTGATCGCTGCCACCACCGACAGCCTGTACGCCGTGTGCGCGGGCGCCGTACGGCCGCGGCTTGCACGCGCGTCGGGCATTGCGCGCGCCGGGCGCTACGTGACGGCCAGCGCGTTCATCGGCCTCGGCGTGCTGACGGCCGTGTGGGGACAGCGCACGCGCACATGAGCGTCGCCTGGCCTCGCCGTCGGGGCAGCACCGTCGAGCCCCCCGATGGCCCCGGCGGACCGCGCGACATCGTCGCGCAGGTCGTGGCCGCGCCGGATCCGGCGTCGATCCGCGCGATGATGACGCCGTACCTGCACGAGCTCACGCCCGGCGCCTCGTCGCTCTATCCACGGCTCGAGCTCTACTGGGAGGATCCGGATCGCCTGCCGTACGTCATCCGGGTCGGCGTCGAGGACGTCGGCTTTGCGCTCGTGCGCGATCACATGGAGGCGCGCCTGCACGAGATGGCGGAGTTCTACGTCGAGCGTGCCTGGCGCCGGCTCGGCGTGGGACGCCATGCGGTGAGCGCGCTCTTCGAGCGGCACCCCGGTTTCTGGCACCTCCAGATCCTGGAGGACAACGTCGTCGCTCGCGCCTTCTGGCGCAGCGTGGTGCCGCCGCCGGCCGACGAGACGCGCCATGTCGCCGCCAACGGCCGGCGTTTCGTCGTGATGCAGTTCCGCGCCGGCGCGACCGTCCCGCGCGCTGCGCGCTGAGCGCAATCCCCGGGGCGCACGCGCTCCGGCCCGATGCACATTCGGTGCGTCTGGTACATACTGCGGAACCGGCGGCGGTCTCGGACGCACTATGCTCTAGTGTCCCGCGACGCCGGCGAGGCGAAGCCCGGGCCACCTTCCCACCCGGACACCGCCCACCATGAAACGCACGAGCCTTTACAGCACGTCGATCCGCGGGCGCAGCGCGCAGCGGCCGGCGCAACCGTCTTCCGTCGCCGACTCCGGCGAGACGACCGCACAAACCGAAGCCGCCGCGACACCGCCCGCGCCGAAGCGCTGGCGCCGCGCGTGGGCGCGCTCGCGCACGCCGCTGATGGTGCTCGCGGCGCTCGGCATCGTGATGGGCATGATCCTCGGCCATGCCGCGCTCGTGACCCCGCCGCAGCGCCTCACGCAGGACGACATCGACAAGGCGGTGCGTCACACGCTCGAGGAGAAGCCGCTACCGAGCTGGGCCGCCAAGGCGTACGACATCGTGCGCCCGTCGGTGGTGAAGGTGCGCGACTACGAAGCGGGCGAGGACGGCCGCGAGGACGTCGAGCGCGGTGTCGGTACGGGCGTGGTGATCGTCGACAAGGGCATCATCCTCACCAACCTGCACGTCGTCGCCGGCGCGAAGCGCGTCGGCGTGCTGTTCTGGGACGGCACCGAATCGGACGCCGACGTGGTGTCGACGCAACCGGAGAACGACCTCGCCGTGCTGCAGGCGCGCACGCTGCCCGACGACCTTCAGCCCGCGACGCTGCGATCGACGGCCGACCTGCAGGTCGGCGACGACGTGATGGCGATCGGGTATCCGTTCGGTATCGGCCCGTCGGCGTCGTCGGGCGTGGTCTCCGGATTGCGTCGCGAGTACCGGTCGCCCGAAGGCAAGCGTGTGCTCACCAACCTCATCCAGTTCGATGCAGCGGCCAACCCCGGTAATTCGGGCGGCCCGCTGGTCACGGCCGACGGCGAGGTCGTCGGCATCGTCACCGGCATCCTGAACCCGACCAACCAGCGGTTCTTCGTCGGCATCGGCTTCGCCGTGCCGATCGAGAACGCCGCCTCGGCGTTCGGCACCCCGCCGTTCTAGCCGCTGCTCGCGCACCTCGCCGGCTGTTTCGCGCCCTCCGACAACAACGGACCCCTATGGACACACGAGAGCTCAACGGCAACCCGGTTTCCTCGTTGATGGAGCGCATCCTCTACGAGGTGAAGAAGATCGTCGTCGGCCAGGATCATTTCCTCGAGCGCGTGCTCGTCGCGATCCTGGCGCAGGGTCACCTCCTCGTCGAAGGCGTGCCCGGGCTCGCGAAGACGCTGACGGTCAAGACGCTCGCGCGCACCATTCGCGGATCGTTCAAGCGCATCCAGTTCACGCCCGACCTCGTGCCCGCGGACCTCGTCGGCACGCGCATCTACAACCAGAAGACCGGCGATTTCGCGACCTCGCTCGGGCCGGTCTTCACCAACCTGCTCCTCGCCGACGAGATCAATCGCGCGCCGGCCAAGGTGCAGAGCGCGCTGCTCGAGGTCATGCAGGAGTACCAGGTGACCATCGCCGGCGAGACGCACCACGTGCACGAGCCGTTCCTCGTGATGGCGACGCAGAACCCCATCGAGACCGAGGGCACGTACCCGCTGCCCGAGGCGCAGGTCGACCGCTTCATGATGAAGGTGCTGGTCGGGTACCCGACCGAGGAAGAGGAATTCGTCATCGTGCAGCGCGTGACCGGTGTGGGCAAGGAGCTCGTGCCGGTCGCGACCACCGACCAGCTCGTCGCGCTGCAGCGCGAATGCCGCAAGGGCTACGTCGATCCGTCGCTCGTCCAGTACGCGGTGAAGATCGTCGCGGCGACGCGCGAGCCCGATCGCTACGGCATCAAGGATCTGTCGCGCTACCTGCAATTCGGGGCGAGCCCGCGCGGGTCGATCCACCTGATCGAGGGCGCGCGCGCGCTCGCGTTCCTGCGCGGGCGCGACTACGTCCTGCCGCAGGACGTCACCGACCTGATCCCCGATGTGCTGCGGCATCGCCTCGTGCTTTCGTACGAGGCGCTGGCCGAAGGATTGACGTCCGACAACCTGCTCGTGAAGATCATGCAGCAGATTCCCGCGCCCGATAAGCCGCTCGAAGCGCATGTCCGACTCGCACCGCAGCTCTGAGGCGATCCTGCGCCGCCTCGAGTGGACCGTCATCCGGCGGCTCGACGGCCTCCTGCACGGCGACTACCGCACGCTCTTCCGCGGGTTCGGCCTCGACCTCGCGGACCTGCGTGAGTACCAGTACCACGACGACGTCCGGCACATCGACTGGAACGTCACGGCGCGCCTGCAGACGCCCTACGTGCGCGAGTTCAACGAGGATCGCGAGATCACCGCCTGGTTCCTGCTCGACCTCAGTCCCTCGATCGACTTCGGCTCGGGCGACGTGCGCAAGCGCTCGGTGTCGGTCGATTTCGTCACCGTGCTCGCGCGCCTCCTCACGCGCCACGGCAACAAGGTCGGCGCGCTCTTCTACGGCGACACCGTCGATGCGGTGATTCCGGCGAGCGGCGGCCGCCGCCACGTGCTGCACATCCTGCACCGCATGCTGACGCGCCCCGAGCTGCCGCGCGCGCAGGCGACGAACCTGCAGGTGTTCCTGCAGGCGGCGCAGTCGATGATCCGGCGGCGCTCGCTGGTCTTCGTGGTGTCGGACTTCATCAGCCAGCCGGGATGGGACCGGCCGCTGTCGATCCTCGCGCAGCACAACGAGATCCTCGCGGTGCGCCTGTACGACCCGCTCGAGATGGAGCTTCCCGACCTCGGCATGGTCGTGGTGCAGGACGCCGAGACCGGGGAGCAGCTCTTCGTGGACACGCACGACCGCCGCTTTCGCAAGCGCTTCGCGCGACTCGCCGAGGAGCGCGAGCAGGCGCTGCGTACGGCGCTGCGCGCCGCGGCGGTCGACACGCTCGAGCTGTCCACGGCGGACGATCTCGTCGATTCCATCATGCGCTTCGCCGACCTGCGCAAGCGGCGCAGCCAGCTCGCGCAGGGCGGCGCGCTCCCGGCGCATATCACCGCGGCCTGAGCCTCATGACGTTCCTGTGGCCGCACATGCTCTACCTGCTGGCCGGCGTGCCGGTGGTGATCGCGCTCTACCTGTGGCTCCTGCGACGCAAGAAGCAGCAGGCGGTGCGCTACGCGAGCCTCGGGCTCATTCGCGGCGCGATGGGCATGGGCTCGCGCTTCCGCCGGCACGTTCCGCCGGCGCTGTTCCTGATCGCGCTGATCCTGATGGTGCTGGGCATCGCGCGGCCGGCGGCGGTGATCACGCTGCCGTCGCAGCACGAGACGGTGATCCTCGCGATGGACGTGTCCGGCAGCATGCGCGCCGGCGACGTCGAGCCCAATCGCCTCACCGCGGCGCAGAACGCCGCGAAGCAGTTCATCAACGACCAGCCGAGCACCGCGAAGATCGGCATCGTCACGTTCGCCGGCACCGCGGCGCTCGTGCAGCCGCCCACCCAGAACAAGGACGACCTCGTCGCGGCGATCGACCGCATGCAGCTGCAGCGGGCCACCGCCATCGGCAGCGGCATCCTCGTGTCGCTCAAGGCCATCTTTCCCGACGTCGAGTTCGACCTTCGCGGGAGCAATCCGCGTCCCGAGGCGAATCGCGCGTCGCGCTCGCTCGACAAGAAGGACGCGACCGACTCCAAGGACGTGAAGCCCGTGCCGCCCGGGTCCTACCAGGCTGCGGCGATCATCCTGCTGACCGACGGGCAGACCACGACCGGCCCGGATCCGATCGAAGCGGCGCGCATGGCGGCCGACCGCGGCGTGCGCATCTTCACCGTCGGCGTCGGAACGGTGAACGGCGAGGTGATCGGCTTCGAAGGTTGGTCGATGCGCGTGCGCCTCGACGAGGATTCGCTGAAGTCGATCGCCAACATCACGCGCGGCGAGTACTTCTACGCCGGCACCGCGCTCGACCTGAAGAAGATCTACTCCGACCTCAACACGAAGCTCGTGTTCGAGAAGAAGGAGACGGAGATCACCGCGCTCTTCGCGGCGGCGGCGACCCTGCTCGCCGTGATCGCCGCCATGCTCTCCGTCATGTGGTTCAACCGGATTCTCTAGCGCCGACACGCCTGCGGCGTCCCCGTGCGCCGCCGCTCGCGCGACAAATCTCATGGATCTTCAGCTACGTGGCCGTCGGGCGCTGGTGACCGGAAGCACCGCGGGCATCGGATATGCCATCGCGGCGGCGCTCGCCCGCGAAGGCGCTCGCGTCGTCGTCAACGGACGCACGCAGCAAGGCGTCGACGATGCCGTGGCGCGGTTGCGCAGCGAGGCGGGGCCCGATGTCGAAGGCTTCGCCGGCGACGCCGCGTCGGCGGAGGTTGCCGAACGGCTCGCACGCACGCATCCGGATGTCGAGATCCTCGTGAACAATCTCGGCATCTTCGAGGCGAAGCCGTTCGACGCCATTCCCGACGAAGACTGGCGCCGCTTCTTCGAGGTCAACGTGCTCTCCGGCGTCCGGCTCGCGCGCCTCTACCTGCCGTCGATGCGCGCGCGCAACTGGGGGCGCATCATCTTCATCTCGAGCGAGAGCGCGGTGCAGATTCCCCCCGAGATGATCCACTACGGCACCACCAAGACGGCGCAGCTCGCGGTGTCGCGCGGCCTCGCCGAGTCGCTGGCCGGCACGGGCATCACCGTGAACTGCGTGCTGCCGGGACCCACGCGCTCGCGCGGGGTCAACGATTTCGTCGATTCCCTCGCACGCACGCAAGGCAAGTCGTTCGATGCATTCGAGCGCGAGTTCTTCGACAACGTGCGCCCGACGTCGCTCATCCGCCGGTTCGCGAGCCCCGACGAGGTCGCGCCGCTCGTCGCGTACGTGGCGAGCCCGCTGGCGTCCGCCACGACGGGCGCGGCGCTCCGTGTCGACGGCGGCGTCGTGAAATCCGCTTTCTAGGGGAAGAGGCGCGCCGCAGGCGATGTTCGCTGCTCGCAGCCGGCGTTTCCGGCCGGCTAAGGAGCAGGCGATGATGCGCGCATTCAGGGGGTTGGCCGCCGCGGCTTTCGGTTGTCTTGCGCTGCCCGCGGCGGCGTCGTTCCACACGTGGGTGATCGAGCAGCTGTACTCGAACGCCGACGGCACGATCCAGTACGTGATGCTCCACGAGTCGGCAGGCTTCGACGGGGAGAGCTTTCTCAACGGCTACACGCTGACCAGCACGCACGCCGGCGTGACCAAGACGTTCACGTTCACCAAGGCGCTGCCCGGCACGGCGACCGCGGGCAGGCGCTTCCTCATCGCGACGCAGGGCTACGCGGATCTCGCGAGCAAATCGGCAACGCCCGGCATGGGCATGTCGCCGCCGCTCTACTACTACCCGCCGCCCCCGCCGCCGCCCCCGCCGCAGCCACCCGTCGTGGCGAACGGGCAGCCCGACTTCGTGATGCCCAACGGTTTCCTGGCGACCGACGGCGGCACGCTCAACTACGCGGGCGTGGATCAGATGACGTACGCCGCGCTGCCCACCGACGGCCTGAATGCGCTGAACCGCGCCGGCACGACGGGGCCGGCAACGCCGATGAACTTCGCCGGCATCAGCACGGCGCTGTCCGCGACGCCCGTGACCTTGGTCGAGTTCTACAATGCGGCGCTCGATCACTATTTCGTGAGCGCCCTGCAGCCCGACATCGATGCGCTCGACACGGGGCGCATCGCGGGGTGGATGCGTACCGGCCTGTCGTTCAAGGTGTTTCCCACGGCCGCCGCCGGCAGCGCCGGCGTGAATGGCGTGTGCCGCTTCCTCATTCCGCCCGAGCACGGCGATTCCCACTTCTTCTCCGCGTCGCCGGACGAATGCAATGCCGTCCTCGCGAAGATCGGCGTCGACCCGAACTACAGCGGCTACGTGGAGGAAACGGCCAGCGCGTTCTTCATCGCGCTGCCCGACACGACGACCGGCGCGTGTCCCGCCGGCACGACGCCCGTGTATCGGCTCTTCAACAACCGGGCTGACGCGAATCACCGCTATACGACGGACGCGACGGTGAAGGCGGCGATGATCGCGCGCGGCTACATCGCCGAAGGCTACGGGCCCGACGCCACCATCATGTGCGCACCGGCCTGACGGCCGGGTGGCCGTTACGCCCGCTATACTGCCGACCAGTCCAAACCGGCCGGCAGCCCCTCGGGGCCGCGTTCCCGTGCGATGAACGAAAGCGCGGATGCGGCGGTGTCGTCGACGACCGGCACGCCGCATCACGGGCGTGCCCGTCTGCTCGGCGCCGTCTCGGTGATCCTCGGCGCGTTGCCCGCGGTCTACGCGGCGGTGCACGCGCTCGTGCCGATCGCCATGCCGAGCGCGTTTCCCTGGCCGTGGTTCGGCCTGGCGCTCGCCGCCGCCGTCGTTGCCGTTGCAGCGCTTCGTGCGCGACCGCGCGGCGCGCTCGCCGCCGGCCTCGCGGTGCTCGGCCTCGTGCTCGCGCTGGTGCTGCCGGCGCTGATCGGCTTCGTATTCGTGCACTACCTCAACTGGAGCTCCTGAATGCAGAGGGCATTTCGTCTTGCGTTTGGGCTGGGCGCGCTGGCGCTCGCGACGGTCGCGTGCGGCGCGCATGCGGCGGCGCTCGCCAAGGACACGCGCGTGCGCGTGCAGGCGTCGGGCATCGAGCCCGGCTGGCACGAGGGCCGTGTCGGCATCGCGGGATCGGGATGCACCATGATCCTGCTCGATGCGAAGACGAAGAGCGGCTACACCATGGTGTCGCTGCACGGCGCCGCACAGCTCCAGCGCAAGGAAGGCGCCGGCTGGGTCGACGTCCCGGTGAAGGCGCTGGCCGCGGAGGAACCGAAGGCCTGCCACGGCGACAACGACTGAACGCCGGATCGGCCGCGCACATGGCTTCGTCGTCCAAACCGCCGGGAGCCGCGGACGAGCGCGAGAGCGTCTCGCTCGTTCAGGCCACCGAGAACGTCATCGACGAATGCCGGATGGTGCTGCCGGGGATCCAGGCGCTCTTCGGCTTCCAGCTCATCGTCGTCTTCTCCGACGGCTTCGACAGCCACGTGAGCGACACGGGCCGCGTGCTGCATCTCGCCGCGACCGGCCTCGTGGCGATCGCGGTGGCGCTGATCATGACGCCGGCGGCGTTCCATCGCCAGACCGCGACGCGGCACGTGTCGTCGGGCTTCCTGCGCCTCGCGTCCCGCCTCCTGATCCTCAGCATGCTGCCGCTCGCCATCGGGATCTCGCTCGATTTCTATCTCGTCGCGCGCGTGGTGGTCGACTTCGGCGTCGCGCTCGGCGCCGCCGTGGTGCTGTTCCTCATCTTCATGGCGCTCTGGTACGGGCTGCCGCGGCTGCGCCGCATGCGCGATCTCGCCGGCGCGAAGGATTGACGCCGCGTGCGCGAGCGCGTCATCGCCGACGCGCTGGTCGTGGCGCATCTCGCGTTCATCCTGTTCGTGCTGTTCGGCGGCCTGCTGACCGTCTGGCGCCGCGCGTTCGCGCTGCTGCACCTGCCCGCGCTCGCGTGGGGGCTGTACACCGAGGCGACGGCGACCATCTGCCCGCTGACGCCGCTGGAGAACGCATTCCGCCACGCCGCGGGACAGGCCGGCTACGCCGGCGGCTTCGTCGAGCACTACCTCGTGCGGGTGATCTATCCGCCCGGACTGACGCCCACGACCCAGGTCGCGATCGCGGTGTTCCTGGTCGTGTTCAACGCCGGCGTGTACGCGTGGACGTTGCGGCGACAACGAACGTGACTACGTCGTCACCAGCTTCTTGTGCGCCGAAACGCTCATGAGCACGCCCAGGCCGATGAAGAGCGAGATGAGCGCCGTGCCGCCGTACGACACCAGCGGCAAGGGAACGCCCACCACCGGCAGCACGCCGCTTACCATGCCCATGTTCACGAAGGCGTAGGTGAAGAACATCAACGTGACGGCGCCGGCGAGCAGCCGCGCGAAGAGCGTCGACGCGTTCGCGGTGATGACCATCGCGCGCGAGATGAGCAGCAGGTAGAGCACGAGCAGCAGCGCGTTGCCGATCAGGCCGAACTCCTCGCCGAACACCGCGAAGATGAAGTCGGTGTGCTTCTCGGGCAGGAAGTCGAGGTGTGTCTGCGTGCCGTTCAGCCAGCCCTTGCCGATCACGCCGCCCGAGCCGAGCGCGATCGACGCCTGCGTCGAGTGATACCCGGCGCCCAGTGGATCGCGCGTCGGATCGATGAAGGTCAACACCCGCTCGCGCTGGTAGCCGTGCAGGTGGAACCAGGCGAGCGGCCCGGCGTCCTCGCCGAGGGTGAAGAGCGCGACCACGCCCGCCGTGCCCACGGCGAACAGCGCGACGATGATCTTCCACGACAGCCCCGCGAGGTACAGCACGTAGAAGCCGGACGCGGCGATGAGCAGCGCCGTCCCGAGATCGGGCTGGCGCTTGATGAGGTACACCGGAACCACGATCAGGATGCTCGCCACCACGAAGTCCTTCCAGCCGATGCGTCCCTCGAATTTCTGGAAGTACCAGGCGAGCATCATCGGGAGCGCGATCTTCATGAGCTCGGAGGGCTGGAAGCGCGCGACGCCGAGATTGAGCCAGCGCCGCGATCCGTTCACCACGACGCCGAACAGGGCGACGCCGACGAGCATGATCACTGCGACCGCGTAGAGCGGAACCGCCATGCGCGCGAGCGTCTGCGGCGGGACGTTCGCCGCGACCCACATCAGCACGACGGCGAAGCCGATGCTCGCGAGCTGGCTGGTAACGCGGGGAACGCTCTCGTCCGCCGCCGAGAACAGCGTGACCAGCCCCACGCCGACGATCGCCAGCGCGCACGCGAAGAGCATCGAGTCGATGCGGCGCGTGAGCACTTCCCACACGCGCGAGAGAAAGTTCAGCATCAGTCGCTCTCGTCGTCGGACGGCTTGTCGGCGCCCGCCGGCACCGGGCCGGGCTCGTTGCTGCCGAGCAGGTAATAGTCGAACACCTTGCGGGCGATCGGCGCGGCGGCCTGCGCACCGAAGCCGCCGTTCTCGACCAGCACGGCGACCGCGATGCGCGGCTGGTCCGCCGGCGCATAGGCCATGAACCAGGCGTGGTCGCGCAGCCGCTCGTCGAGCTTGTGCTCGGAATATTTCTCGCCCTTGAGCGAGAACACCTGCGCCGTGCCGGTCTTGCCCGCGCTCGGATACCGGGCATCCTTGAAGGCCGCCGCGCTCGTGCCTTCCTTGTTCACGCCCTGCAGCGCGTGCTTGATGAACGCGAGGTACTCGGGCTTGATGTCCAGCCGCGAGGAGGGCTGCGCCGCGATCTCGCGAACCGCGCCGGTGCGCACGTCCTGCACCGACTTCACGAGATGCGGCGTGTACCCCACGCCGTCGTTGGCGATCATCGCGATGGCGTGCGCGAGCTGCATCGGCGTGAATGCGTTGTAGCCCTGGCCGATGCCCGCCGAGATCGAGTCGCCGAGGTACCACTTCGCGTCCTTCGGGAACCGCTGGCGCTTCCAGGCACGCGACGGCAGCGTGCCGGTCAGCTCGCCCTCGATGTCGATGCCCGTCTTCGCGCCGAAGCCGAACGCCGACAGGAATCGCGCGGTTTCGTCGATGTCGGTCTCGCTCGCGAGCTGGTAGTAATAGGTGTCGCACGACACGACGATGGAGCGGTACATGTCGACCGTGCCGTGGCCACCCGGCTTGTCGTCCCGGAACACGTGCGCCTGTCCGGGAATCTGGAAGAAGCCGCGGTCGAAGATCGCCTGCTGCGGCGTGCGCTTGCCCGAGTTGAGCGCCGACATGGCGAGGAACGGCTTGATCGTCGATCCGGGCGGATACGCGCCGCGCAACGGCCGGTTGAGCAGCGGCTTGTCGGGCGATTCGTTCAGCTCCTGCCAGTTGGCGGGATCGATGCCGTCGACGAACAGATTGGGGTCGAAGCCGGGCTTGGAGACGAACGCCAGCACGTCGCCGGAGGTCGGATCGATGGCCACGAGCGCGCCGCGCCGGTCGCCGAACGCCGCTTCGGCAGCCTGTTGCAGCTTGATGTCGAGCGACAACCGCAGGTTGTTGCCGGACACCGGCGGCGTGCGCGACAGCGTGCGCACCGCGCGCCCGCCGGCGTCGACCTCGACGTCCTCCACGCCGGTGATGCCGTGCAGCTCGCGCTCGTACGAGAGCTCGACGCCGACCTTGCCGATGTAGTCCGTGCCCTTGTAGTTGGCGGTGTCGTCCCAGTCGGCGATGCGCTCGAGATCCTTGTCGGTGATCCGGCCGATGTACCCGACGACGTGCGACGCCAGCGCGCCGAACGGGTATTGGCGGAAGAGGCGGGCCTTGATCTCGACACCGGGAAAGCGGTAGCGATTGACGGCAAAGCGCGCCACTTCCTGGTCGGTGAGGCGCGTGCGCAGCGGCAGGCTCTCGAAGTTCTTCGATTCCTCGAGCAGCTTCTTGAAGCGCTTGCGGTCACGCGGCTGCACGTCCACGATCTCGGCGAGCTGGTCGATCGTCTGGTCGAGATTGCGCACGCGCGACGGCGTCACCTCCAGGGTGTACGCGGAATAGCTCTGCGCGAGCACGATGCCGTTGCGGTCGGTGATCACGCCGCGGTTGGGCACGATCGGGACGATGGCGATGCGATTCGTCTCGGCGAGCGTCTGGAAGTGCGCGTGCTGCACGACCTGCAGGTAGAAGAAGCGCGCGAACAGTCCCGCGAAGGCGACCACCACCAGGGCGCCCGCGACCATCAGGCGACGACGGAAATAGAAGAGCTCGCGCTCGGGATTGCGCAGCTCCGAGGCGCCGAAGCCCGACGCCCGGCGACGCGACGCGAAGAGGAGACGGCGCCGGTTCACGCGCTATACCTCGCTGCGGCGCCGCGGCCGCTGCGGGCGCTGCAGCAGCACGGACAACAGCGGCCACAGCAACGCGCCGACGACCGGAGGCGCGGCGTACGTCCAGCGCGGCAACGGCGCACCGCCGATGAAGCGCACGAGCAGCACGAGCAGCGCACAGACCGCGAGCAGCACCGCGACCTGCACCGCCTGCTGCCACAACGGAAAGCGCAGCACGCGACGCCGGAAATAATCGGCGGCGAAGGCGAGCACGGCATACGCGAGGGCGTGCTGCCCGAAAAGGGTCGCGTCGGCGACGTCCATCGCGAGTCCGACGAACCACGCGGTGCCCACGCCGACCTGCCGCGGCGCCTGGATGCACCAGTACAGCAGCACGACCGCAAGGAAGTCGGGGCGCAGCGCGAGTGCCACGCCGGACACCGGCACCATGTTCAGCATGAACGCGGCCAGGATGGTCGCGACCACGAACCATGGGTGCGGCGGCCGGAGGATCTCCTCGGGCGCTGCAGGCGTGAATGTGCCCACGTCGGGAAGGACCCTCACGCGACCGCGTCCTTCGGAATGCTCATCCGCGCCGGCCGTTGCCCCTGCCGCGCCACGCTCATCCGCGCCGCCCCTTGCCCCTGCCGCGCCACGCTCATCCGCGCCGCCCCTTGCCCCGGCCGCGCTTCACGCCGTCGCTTTCGGCGGGCTCTTCCGGGCGCGCCGGACTTGCGGCCGCCTGCGCGAGCACGAGCACCTGCATGCTGCGGTCGACGCCCGCCAGCGGCTTCACCGCGATGCGCGCGAACATCTGCCCGGTGTCGCGCTCGATGTCCATCACCTCCGCGACCGGCAGGTTGGGCGGATACGTGCCGTCGATGCCGGAGGTCACGAGGCGATCGCCCACTCGCACGTCGGCGGAGGGCGCGGTGAAGCGCAACTCCGGCGCGCGACCGGTGCCGTTGCCGTACAGCACGCTGCGCACGCCGCTGCGCTCGACCTTGACGGGGACCGCCTGATCCTTGTCGGTGACCAGCGTCACCTCGGCCATGTAGGGAAATACGCGCGTGACCTGACCGACGACACCGCGATCGTCGATCACGGCCTCGCCGGATGCAAGCCCCGCGTGCGTGCCCTTGTCGACGAAGAGCTTCTGCGTGAACGGGTCGCGGCCGGTGTAGAGCACTTCGGCGGCCGTCGCCGCGCCACCGTAGCGCGCCTGCAGGTCGAGCAGCGTCTTCAGCCGCGCGTTCTCGTCACGCAGCTCGGAATACGCGCCGACGACGGGTGCCTGCGCGATCAGGCGCTCGCGCAGGTCCTCGTTCTCCTCGGCGAGGCGTGCCTTGTCGGCGAAATAGCGTCCGACCCACGCGACGGCCTCGATCGGCATCTCCACGGCGCGCTGCACCGGATAGAGCACCGTGCCGGCGAACTGGCGGATGTTCTCGAGATAGCGGTAACGCGTGTCGGCGAACAGCAGCGCGAGTGACAGCACACCGAAAAACGCGAGTCGCGCGAGCGGGCTCGGCCCCCGGTGGAAGAAGGCCGGAGGTTCGACGGGAATCGGGCGCATTGCAACTGCTCAGACGGGCGCGTGGAGAGGAACGTGCGCACCCACGATCCGTCCTAGTCGCTGGTGAAGATCATCGGGCCGAGCTTCTCGATGTTCTCGAGCGCCTTGCCGCAGCCGCGCACCACGCACGTGAGCGGATCGTCGGCGACGATCACCGGAAGGCCGGTCTCTTCCATGAGCAGGCGGTCGAGATCGCGCAGCAGCGCGCCACCACCCGTGCACACCATGCCGCGCTCCGCGATGTCGGCGCCGAGCTCCGGCGGCGTGCGCTCGAGCGCGCTCTTCACCGACGACACGATGCTGTTCAGCGGATCGGTGAGCGCCTCGAGGATCTCGTTCGAGGACACGGTGAAGCTGCGCGGGATGCCTTCGGCGAGGTTGCGGCCCTTGACTTCCATCTCCTTCACTTCGGAGCCGGGGAACGCCGAGCCGATGGTCTTCTTGATCTGCTCGGCGGTGGTCTCGCCGATCAGCATGCCGTAATTGCGCCGGATGTAGTTGACGATCGCCTCGTCGAACTTGTCGCCGCCCACGCGCACGCTGCCCGAGTACACCATGCCGCCGAGCGAGATCACGCCGACTTCGGTCGTTCCGCCGCCGATGTCGACGACCATGGAGCCGGTCGCGTCGCCCACGGGCAGATCCGCGCCGATGGCCGCGGCCATGGGCTCCTCGATGAGATAGACCTTGGACGCGCCCGCGCCGAGCGCGGACTCGCGGATCGCGCGGCGCTCGACCTGGGTCGAGCCGCAGGGCACGCAGATGATGATGCGCGGGCTCGGCGAGAACAGGCGCGAGTCGAGCACCTTCTTGATGAACTGCTTCAGCATCTGCTCGGTGACCGTGAAGTCGGCGATCACGCCGTCCTTCATGGGCCGGATGGCCGTGATGTTGCCGGGCGTGCGCCCGAGCATCTGCTTGGCGGCGAGGCCGACTTCCTGGATGACCTTCTTGCCGTTCGGCCCGCCCTCCTGGCGAATGGCGACCACCGACGGCTCGTTCAGCACGATGCCCTTGCCCCGGACGTAGATCAGCGTATTGGCGGTGCCGAGGTCGATTGCGAGGTCGCTGCCGAAGTAGCCTTTGAAGAACTCGAACATTATCTGGTGAGCCGGGCTTGCGGCGACGCGCCCGTGAATGCGGGTGGCGCGCGGACCGCGCGAAAGAAGTGGCCGGTATGATAACCTAAGGCGCTTTGCTTCTGCACTGATTTGACGCGGTTTTTCGGCGTTTTTCCGCGGTCTCGCGAGCGCTCGCGGGCAACACCGCGCGTCGCCGCCGCTCGTCCCCACCGGATCCCATGGCTCTGACGCTCGAAGACATTCATCGCATCGCGTATCTCGCCCGCATCGAGATCGACGCGGGGGCGGCGGCGGAAGTCCACGCCAAGCTCACCGCGATCTTCAGCATGATCAACGAGCTGCAGGCCGTCGACACGACCGGCATCGTGCCGATGTCCCACGCGCAGGACGTGGCGCTCGCGATGCGCGAGGACCGCGTTTCCGAAGGCGATCAGCACGCGCTGTACCAGAGCGTGGCGCCGGCCGTCGAGGACGGGCTGTATCTCGTTCCCAGGGTCATCGAATAACGATGGAGACGGTCGCCGACCTCGCCGCCGCGCTGCGCGCCCGGAAGCTCTCCAGCGTCGAGCTGACCGAGCAGACGCTGACGCGTATCGAGGCGGCGCAGCAGGCGCTCAACGCGTTCATCACCGTCGACCGTGACGGCGCGCTGGCGGCGGCACGCGCGGCCGACGCCGCGATCGCGCGCGGCGATGCGCCGCCGCTCGCCGGCATCCCCATCGCGCACAAGGACGTGCTGATGACCGCGGGCCTGCGCACCACGTGCGGGTCGCGCATGCTCGACAACTTCACCGCGCCGTACGACGCGCACGTCGTGCAAGGCCTGAAGGCCGCCGGCACGGTGCTGGTCGGCAAGACGAACATGGACGAGTTCGCGATGGGCTCGTCCAACGAGACTTCCTGGTACGGCCCGGTACGCAACCCCTGGGACACGCGGTATGTGCCGGGCGGCAGCTCGGGCGGGTCGGCGGCGTCGGTGGCGGCGCGACTCGTGCCGGCCGCGACCGGCACCGACACGGGCGGCTCGATCCGCCAGCCCGCAGCGCTTTCGGGGGTCTGCGGCCTGAAACCCACGTACGGCATCTGCTCGCGCTACGGCTTGATCGCATTCGCGTCGAGCCTCGACACGCCGGGCCCGTTCGCGCGCACCGCCGAGGATTGCGCATTGCTGCTGAACGCGATGGCGGGTCACGACGCGCGCGACTCGACGTCCATCGACCGGCCGAAGGAGGATTACGCGCGCAAGCTCCGGCAAGCCGGCGGCGCGCGCCCGCTCGAAGGACTGCGGATCGGCCTGCCGCGCGAATACTTCGGCGATGGCGTCGCGCCGGACGTCATGTCGGCCATGGAAACGGTGATCGCGGACCTGCGCAAGCTCGGCGCGACCACGGTGGACGTGACGCTGCCGGCGGTGAAGTACTCCGTGCCCGTGTACTACGTGATCGCGCCCGCCGAAGCGTCGTCGAACCTCTCGCGCTTCGACGGCGTGCGGTACGGCCATCGCGCGACACAGTACCGCGACCTCACCGACATGTACTGCAAGACGCGCGCGGAGGGCTTCGGCGCGGAGGTGAAGCGGCGCATCCTGGTAGGCACGTACGTGCTGTCGCACGGTTATTACGACGCGTATTACCTGAAAGCGCAGCAGGTGCGGCGCCTGATCGCCGACGATTTCCAGCGAGCGTTCGCACAGTGCGAGATCATCCTCGGCCCCACCGCGCCGACGGCCGCGTTCGAGCTCGGCGCGAAGACCGACGACCCCGTGCAGATGTATCTCAACGACATCTTCACCATCGCCGGCAACCTCACGGGCACGCCGGCGATCTCCATCCCGGGCGGCCTGTCGCATCAGGGTCTTCCGATCGGGCTGCAATTGCAGGCCAACTATTTCGAGGAAGCGCGCCTGCTCGAAGTCGCACATCGCTTCCAGCAGGCGACCGACTGGCACCGGCGCGCGCCGGCGTTCGCGACATGACGCGCGACTACGAAGTCGTCATCGGTCTCGAGACGCACGCGCAGCTGTCGACGGCTGCGAAGATCTTCTCGGGCTCGTCGACGCGCTTCGGCGCGGCGCCCAACACGCAGGCGTCGGCGGTGGACATCGCGCTGCCCGGCGTGCTGCCGGTGCTGAACCGGGGCGCGGTCGAGCGCGCGATCCGCTTCGGACTGGCGGTCGGGGGAACGATCAACACGCGCAGCGTCTTCGCACGCAAGAACTACTTCTACCCCGATCTGCCGAAGGGCTACCAGATCTCGCAGTACGAGATCCCCGTCGTGCAGGGCGGCGGCATCACGATCGTCACCGAGGCGGGCGAGAAGCGCGTGCGGCTCACGCGCGCGCACCTCGAGGAGGACGCCGGCAAGTCGCTGCACGAAGACTTCCATGGCATGACCGGCATCGATCTGAATCGCGCGGGCACGCCGCTGCTCGAGATCGTGTCCGAGCCCGACCTGCGCAGCGCCGCCGAGGCAGTCGCGTACGCGAAGACGCTGCACAGCCTCGTCATGTGGATCGGCATCTGCGACGGCAACATGCAGGAAGGCAGTTTCCGCTGCGACGCCAACGTCTCGGTGCGTCCCAGGGGCGAGACCCGGCTCGGCACGCGCTGCGAGATCAAGAACCTCAACAGCTTCCGCTTCCTGCAGCATGCGATCGAGTTCGAGGTGCGGCGTCAGATCGAGCTCGTCGAGGACGGCGGCACGGTCGTGCAGGAGACGCGCCTCTACGACCCTGACCGCAACGAGACGCGCTCGATGCGTAGCAAGGAAGAGGCGCACGACTACCGCTATTTTCCCGATCCCGACCTTCCGCCACTCGTGATCGACCCGGCCTGGATCGAGCGCACCGAGCGCGACATGCCGGAGCTCCCCGACGCGATGCGCGAGCGCTTCGTGGCCTCTCACGGGATCAGCGCGTACGAGGCGACCGCGCTCACGTCCAGCCCTGCGATGGCGCGCTATTTCGAGGACACGGTCACGGCGCTGGGTGCGCAGCACGCTCGGCTCGCGGCGACGTGGATCCTCGGCGAAGTGTCCGCGGCGCTGAATCGCGCGGAGCTCGACATCGCGCAGGCGAAGGTCTCTGCGCGAGCGCTCGCGGGCCTGCTCGCGCGCATCGTCGACAACACGATCTCCGGCAAGGCCGCGAAAGACGTCTTCGACGAGATGTGGCGGCGAACTTCAAGCATCGAAGTGCCGCTGACGAGCCTTGGAATGCGAGCCACCGCGGGTTCTCTCACCGCATTCGTCGACAGCATCATCGATGAAAAGGGCCTGCGCCAGATCTCCGACGAAGGCGCGATCGCCAAGCTGGTGGACGACGTGCTCGCGGCGAACGCGGGCATCGTCGCCGAATATCGCACCGGCAAGGAAAAGGCGTTCAACTCGCTCGTGGGCAAGGTGATGGGCGCATCGAAGGGCAAGGCCAATCCCGCGCAGGTGAACGCGCTCCTGAAGCGCAAGCTCGGCGCCTGATGAGGCTGCGTCATGTGACGGCTACGGCGCTGCTTCTGGCGGCGTGCGCACAAACGCCGCAGGAACCCACCGAGCCAACCGCCGTGCCACCGGCGCAACCAAGCGCGCCGCCCGTCACCGTGTCGCCGCCCGCACCGCCGGCGCCTCCCGCGGGGACACCGGCAGCGAAACCGGCGCCGACCCGGCCGTTCACGCAGACCGGGGAAGTGTCGTTCTACGCCGCCAGCTTCACCGGCAAGAAGACGGCCAGCGGCGACATCTTCGATCCGCAGGCTCTGACGATGGCGCATCGCACGCTGCCCTTCGGCACGCGGGTGCGCGTGACCAACCTGAAGAACGGGCGCAGCGTCGAGGTCGTCGTCAACGACCGCGGACCGGCGGTCGAGGGACGCATCGCGGATCTGTCGCCCGCGGCGGCGCGCGCCATCGGCCTGACCGACGACGGCGGCGTAACCCGCGCACGGATCGAAGTCGTCTCGACACCCGAGTAGCGCCGGACTTCCGCAAGAACGACAAGGGCGGCCTTGGCCGCCCTTGTGGCTTGCTAGCAGCGTTCGGCTAGCGGCGCTTGGCTTTCCGGCTTGCGCCCAGGCCGATGAGCGCTGCCCCCAGCAACAGGATCGACGCAGGCTCCGGCACGCTGGGAATCGGCGTGCAATTGACCGTGCAGGTCCCCGGAATGAACGTGTCCGGGCTCGTACCGAAGGAGAACGTGACGTTCGATATCGTCGTGTCCTGCGTGATCCCGGACAGCGCGAGCGTGAACGTCGCCGGGCCGATCACCGACGAGTTGAATTGGACCAGGCTGGCGTTCGAGTTGGGGAACGACGTGGCGGACGGCAGGATCATCTGCGAGGGCTTGCCACCACCGATAGCCTCGAGCGTGATGCTGGTCCCGCTGACCGAGCCGTTGGCGAACCAGCGCACAGGCGTCGAGTCGCCGGTCATGGAATCCGTGGCGACGAGCGTCACGTTGCCGGAATTATCGAGATTTCCAAACTGCCCCGTGGCGGTCTCCGTTCCCACTGTCCCGACGTCATCGCTCAGGTCGAAGGAGATGTCGCTCAGCGCCTGGCCGGCGCTGACGATCTGGCTCGCCGTGAGCAGGTTCGTCAAGGTCACTGTCAGGAGGCCGTTCTCGACGTCGAAATCGGCCTGCGCGGATACGGGTTCCGCCGAGTTCTGAGAATTGAAGCCTGACCCGGTGAACGTGATGAGCGTGGCCGATGCCCCTGACGAAGCCATTGCCAGCGCCACGGCGGCCGGAATCAGGAAACGACGTGTCCAACCCTTATTGACTGAAATCTGCTGATACATGGTGACCCCTGAACGTGCGGTTGTTGTGGCAACACTTTAAGCAAGTCGTAAGCCCGGCCACGTAAGGCCTTCTTATCGCAAAGATTTACTGTACCCGACAGACCTGACTGAACAGGTCTGTAAACCTCGTCGACAGGGGTGTAAACCGCGCGGGAACGTCGAGGGTGATACCAGCGCAACGCCGGGGTCCGACCCCGCGCCCACGAAACCGCCGAATTGCTGCGAGCCGAACATGGAAATGCAAGCAGGAGCGGGTCATCGGTGATCCTGCGATCGGCCTCCATCTTTTGCGCGCAACCCCGACCGGGAAACGGGACAACGCTGTATGCATGTTTTGCGGTTTCGAGGAAGCGGAAGAGCTGTAAGCCGGCACGACACCGGTAGCAGCACTGCGAGAAGACCCTACTGCATCAGCGGCTTGTACCGGGGTCGATGCGGACGCGCGCCGTCCTCGCCGAGGCGTCGCTTCTTGTCCTCCTCGTACTGATGGAAGTTGCCCTCGTAGAAAACCCATTTGGAGTCGTCCTCCGCGGCGAGGATGTGCGTCGCGATGCGATCCAGGAACCATCGATCGTGCGAGATCACGAGCACGCTGCCCGCGAACTCGGTGAGCGCCTCCTCGAGCGCGCGCAGCGTCTCGACGTCGAGGTCGTTCGACGGCTCGTCGAGCAGCAGCACGTTGCCGCCCTGCAGCAACGTCGCGGCGAGATGCAGCCGCCCGCGCTCGCCGCCGGACAGCGCGCCCACCATCTTCTGCTGATCGGGGCCCTTGAAGTTGAAGCGCCCGAGATACGCGCGCGACGGCATCTCGAAGCGCCCGACCTGCAGGATGTCGAGGCCGCCGCTGATGGCTTCCCACGCGGTCTTGTCGTTCGGCAGCGATTCGCGCGTCTGGTCGACCACCGCGAGCTGCACGGTGTGGCCGATGACGATCTCGCCCTTGTCGGGCTTCTCGCGGCCCGTGATCATGCGAAACAGCGTCGTCTTGCCCGCGCCGTTGGGCCCGATGATTCCGACGATGGCGCCGGGCGGCACGCGGAACGACAGGTCGTCGATCAGCACGCGATCGCCAAAGCTCTTCGTCACGTTCTTGAACTCGATCACCTCGTTGCCGAGGCGTTCGGCCACGGGGATGAAGATCTCCTGCGTCTCGTTGCGCTTCTGGTGCTCGTACGACGCGAGCTCCTCGAAGCGCTGGATGCGCGCCTTGTTCTTCGCCTGGCGGCCCTTGGGGTTCTGGCGCACCCACTCGAGCTCCTTCTGCATCGCCTTGATGCGGCCGGCTTCCTGCTTGGCCTCGGTGGCGAGCCGCTGCTCCTTCTGCTCGAGCCACGAGCTGTAGTTGCCCTTCCACGGGATGCCGTAGCCGCGGTCGAGCTCGAGGATCCATTCCGCGGCGTTGTCGAGGAAGTAGCGGTCGTGCGTGACCGCGATCACGGTGCCGGGAAACTTCTGCAGGTACTGCTCGAGCCATTCGACGCTTTCGGCATCGAGGTGGTTGGTGGGCTCGTCGAGCAGCAGCATGTCGGGCTTGGAGAGGAGCAGCTGGCACAGGGCCACGCGGCGCTTCTCGCCCCCGGACAGCTTGCCGATCGTCGCATCCCACGGCGGGAGCCGCAGCGCGTCGGCGGCGATCTCCATCTGCACGTTGGAATCGCTTCCCGACGCCGCGATGATGGCCTCGAGCCGCGCCTGCTCCCCGGCCAGAGCGTCGAAATCGGCGTCGGGCTCGGCGTACGCGGCGTACACCTCGTCGAGCTTGCTCTTCGCCTCGAGCACGTCGCCCATGCCCTGCTCCACCGCGCGACGCACCGAGCTCTCGGGATCGAGGCGCGGCTCCTGCGGAAGGAAGCCGATGCGCAGGTCCGGCATGGGCGTCGCATCGCCGTCGTATTCCTTGTCCTCGCCCGCCATGATGCGCAGCAGGCTCGACTTGCCGGCGCCGTTGAGCCCGAGCACGCCGATCTTCGCGCCGGGGAAGAAGGACAGCGAGATGTCCTTGAGGATCACGCGCTTGGGCGGAACGACCTTGCCCACGCGATTCATCGTGTAGACGTACTGAGCCATTGGGAGCTGCCGCGGAAAAATGCCGGTAAGCCCGTGATTATGGCAGGCGCCGGCGACCGCTTCCTGCTAGCCGGTTCACCTCGCTGTCCCGGCACGACGACCGCGCCGCGCGCACGAAAAAAAACGGGCGCGATGGCGCCCGTTCGTGGCTCCTGTCTGAGCTCTATTTCGTCGCTGTCGGCGCCAGGCCTTCTTTTGCCTGTGCGATCGCCCGCAGCTCGCGCCAGCGCGCCTTGTCGGCATCGTAACGCGCCGTGACGGCGGTGGCTTCACGCTTCTTTTCCGCGATGAGCGCGTCCTGCTTCGCAAGCTCCTCGCCGATGCTCTCCATCTCGCGCTCGAACGCCGGCGGGACCGGCTTGTCGCCGAAGCTCTTGCGCTTGTCCTCGAGCTCGACGCGCCGCTTGGTGAGCTGCACGCTGTACGCCTGCGCGGACTGCACCTGCGTGTCGATCGTCGCAAGGGCGCGCGAGCGTGCGAGATCGATCTCGTCCTCGCTCGTATAGGACTGCATCAGCGCGCGGTCGCGACGGTCGACCACCTCGCGCTCGCGCGCGAGCTGCCGCTGGCGCTCCTCCTCGGCCACCTTGGCGCGGCGCTGCTCGAGGGTTGGCGCGGGATCCGTGCGCTTGACGGGAAGGCCCTGCTTGTTGAGCTCGACGCTGCCCTTGTCGACGGCTTCGGGCGGCATCTTGTCGGTGTAATGCACCATCCCCTTGTCGTCGACCCACTTGTACGTCGCCGCCGCGGCCGTCGTGGCGAGGAGCAGCGCTGCCATCGTTACGGTGACGATGCGCGCGATGCCGGGGGAAGTCTGCATGTGCGGTTTACCGTTGTCGGTCGTGGGTTCAGTGCGCGCCATACTGGCTGCGGTAGGCGGAAACCGCGTCACGTTGCGCGGCGAGCTCGGGGCGTGCGGCGAGGAATTGCATGACGTCGTCGAGCGTCGCGATGGCGACCACCGGCACGCCGAAGCGGTCGCGCACTTCCTGCACCGCGGACACATCGCCCTGGCCGCGCTCCATGCGATCGAGCGCGATCAGCACGCCGGCAACCGTTGCGCCCTGCGCGCGAATGGTGTCGACCGATTCGCGCACGGACGTGCCGGCCGTGATGACATCGTCGACGACGAGCACGCGGCCGGCCAGCGGAGCCCCGACCAGGCTGCCGCCTTCGCCATGATCCTTCGCTTCCTTGCGATTGAAGCTGTACGGCAAATTGTGACCTTTTTCGGCAAGCGCGATCGCGGTCGCGGCCGCAAGCGTGATGCCCTTGTAGGCCGGACCGAAGAGCTGGTCGCATGCGAGGCCCGAGTCGAGCAGCGCGGTTGCGTAAAATCCGCCCAGCCTGCGCAGGCTCTCGCCGTCGTTGAACAGTCCAGCGTTGAAGAAGTAGGGGCTTTGCCGTCCCGCCTTGGTGACGAATGAGCCGAAACGTAGCACTTCGCGTGCCATCGCGAAGGCGAGGAACTCCTGGCGGAAGTCGGACATCGCGGCAAGGATACGCGGGATTTGCCGCGCGAATTATAGCGATCGGCGGTGCGAGCATGAGGATCATCACCTGCAACGTCAACGGGCTCCGTGCGGCGGAACGCAAGGGTTTCGCGCGCTGGCTCGCGCGCGTCGAGCCGTGGGACGTCGTGTGCGTGCAGGAGATCAAATGCGTCGACGCCGACGTTCCGCGCAACCTGCGCTCGCCGCGCAAGTCGTACGCGGCGTTCCATCATGCCGAGCGCAAGGGCTACAGCGGCGTGGCGTTGTATGCGAAGCGCCCGCATCGCGCCGCAGGCGGATTCGGCCACGTCGAGTTCGACCCCGAGGGCCGCTACCTCCAGGCGGACTTCGACGCGCTGTCCGTCATCAGCGTGTACCTGCCGAGCGGGTCGAGCGGACCGCACCGCCAGGCCTCGAAGTTCCGCTTTCTCGAAGCGTTCCTGCCGCACCTCGAGAAGCTCGTCCGATCCGGCCGCGAGGTGATCCTGTGCGGCGACTGGAACATCGCGCACCAGCCGATCGATCTTCGCAACTGGCGTGCGAACCAGAAGAACTCGGGCTTCCTGCCCGAGGAGCGCGCGTGGCTCACGCGCGTCTTCGAGGATCTGGGTTTCGTCGACGTGTTCCGCAAGGTCGATCCGCGTCCCGATCAGTACACGTGGTGGTCGAACCGCGGCCAGGCGTGGGCGAAGAACGTCGGATGGCGCATCGACTACCAGATCGCCACGCCGGGCATCGCGACCACCGCGCGCGCCGCCTCGATCTACAAGAACCGGCGTTTCTCCGACCACGCGCCGTTGATCATCGATTACGACTTCGAGCTGCGGTGATCTCGATGTCGCGTGCGACCGACCCGTAGGACCTCGCCGTGCTGCGCATCACCGGCCTCACGCTCGCGCGCGGCGACCGGCGTCTTCTCGAGGGCGCGAGCCTCACCGTCCATCCCGGCCACAAGGTCGGGTTGATCGGGCCGAACGGCAGCGGCAAGTCGAGCCTGTTCGCCGCGTTGCGCGACGAGCTCGCGCCCGACGCCGGGACGATCGATCGCCCGCCGCGCTGGGTGCTCGCACACGTGGCGCAGGAAACGCCGGCCACGCCAACGCCGGCCATCGAGTTCGTCCTCGACGGCGATCGCGAGCTGCGCGAGATCGAGCGCGCGCTCGCCGCCGCGGGCGCAGCGCAAGGCCTGCACACCGCGCGCGTCGACGGCACGGCGCTCGCGGAGCTGCATCATCGATTCGAGTCCGTCGGCGGCTATGGCGCACGCGCGCGCGCGGCGACGCTCCTGGCCGGCCTCGGCTTCCCCGACGCACGACACCGCGACCCCGTGTCGAGCTTTTCCGGCGGCTGGCGGATGCGTCTCAACCTGGCGCAGGCACTCATGTGCCGCAGCGATCTGCTGCTGCTCGACGAGCCGACCAATCACCTCGATCTCGACGCCGTGCTATGGCTCGAGGATTGGCTCGCGCGCTATCCCGGCACGCTGCTGCTCGTCACGCATGACCGCGATTTCCTCGACGCCGTCGTCGACACGATCGTGCACATCGACGCCGCGAAGCTGCGCAGCTACTCGGGCAACTACTCGCAGTTCGAGTCGCAGCGCGCGCAGCAGCTCGCCCAGCAGCAGTCGGCGTATGCACACCAGCAGCGGCGCATCGCGCATCTGTCGCGCTTCATCGACCGCTTTCGCGCCAAGGCGACCAAGGCGAAGCAGGTACAGAGCCGCATCAAGGCGCTCGAGCGCATGGAGGTGATTGCCGCCGCGCACGTCGACAGCCCGTTCGCGTTCGATTTCGCGCCGACGACGGTCACGGCCCGCCAGCTGGTTCGGCTCGAGCACGTCACGCTGGGCTACCCGGACGCGCCTCCTGTGCTCGCCGGCGTCGACTGGTCGGTGCTCGCGGGTGCGCGCATCGGATTGCTCGGCCCGAACGGCGCGGGGAAGTCGACGCTCCTGAAGGCGATCGCGGGCGTGCTCGAGCCCCTGGGCGGCACGCGATGGACCGCGCAGCAGCTCGTGCTCGGCTACTTCGCGCAGCACCAGGTCGAGCAGTTGCGCGGCGGCGAGTCGCCGCTGTGGCATCTCGCGCGCCTCGAGCCCGATACGCGCGAGCAGGAGCTGCGCGATTTCCTGGGCGGCTTCGACTTCCGCGGGTCGCGCGTGCTCGCGCCGGTGGGCGAGATGTCGGGCGGAGAGAAGGCGCGCCTCACGCTCGCGCTGCTCGTGCGGCAGCGCCCGAACCTGCTGCTCCTCGACGAGCCCACCAACCATCTCGACATCGAGATGCGCGAAGCGCTCACCGAAGCGCTGCAGGACTACGACGGCGCCCTGATCGTCGTGGCGCACGACCGCCATCTGCTGCGCGCGACGACCGACGAGCTTTGGCTCGTGCACGAAGGTCGCGTCGCGCCGTTCGACGGCGACCTCGACGATTATCGCGACTGGGTGCTCGGCCTGCGGCGGCGCGCAGCGGCGGCACGCGATGCGTCCGAAGCCAAGGCGCGCCCGAGCCTCGACCGCAAATCGGAAAAGCGCCGTGAAGCGGCCGCGCGCCAGCAGCGCGCCGATGCGCGCAAGCCGTACGTGACGCGCCAGAGCGCGATCGAGGACGAGCTCGCGACGCTCGGCGCCGAGAAGCAGGCGCTCGACGCATGGCTCGCGTCCTCCGAGGCGTACGCCGAGGAGGCGAAGCAGCGCCTGATCGAATCGATGGAACGCAGCGGCGAGCTCACGTGGTCGCTCGCGCGGCTCGAGTCGGAATGGCTCGAGATCGCGGAAGCGCTCGAGCGGTTGGACGGCGCGCCGTCAGCCTGACGCGCGCAGCGAGTCGCGTGCCGTCAGCCGATCGACGGACCCGGCCGGTAGAACAGGTACACCGCGAAGCCCAGCGTGTCGCGTCCCCAGCGCAGATACGCGTCGCGCCAGCGCCGGCTGCGATCGAGCATGGCCTTCGCGTCGGGGTCGTCCGGCTGCTGGCGCACGTAGCGCTCGATCGAGCGGTTGTACTTCCACTCGTATTCGTCCCATTCGTCCGGCGATGCGGTCGCTGCATGCATGGGAACGAGGCCCGCCTCGATGCCCGCATTCACGTTGCCGCGATGGTCGAGGAACTGCGAGTCGGGGCCGCCGAGCAACGCGAGGTACTCGGCGTTCGGACGCGCGCGCCAATAGCCTTCACCGATCAGCACGTAACCGCCCGACTTCGTCCACGTCTTCAGCTGGCGGCAGATGCCGCCCATGCCGCCAGGAATCCCCCCGCCGCCGAGCATCACCGAAAGATGGAACGTCTCCGGGTCGGCCTGGAAGTCGCGGATGTCGGTGTCGTCGAGGTGCAGCTTGCCGAGCGCGCCCGTCCATTCGGCACGCTCGCGCGCGGCATCCAGCATGTACGAAGAGTGGTCGATCGCGACCACCGTCGAACCGAAGCGCTCGATGATGCGCAGGCTGAGCTCGGCACGTCCGCAGCCGAGATCGAGCACGCGCGACGATTCGTCGAGCGGCAGAAGATCGAGCACCCGCTCGATCTTCGCGGCCGAGATGGGATTGCAGTAGTCGTGATCGCGGTGCGCGATCGCGCTGAATTTCTGTGGGTTCATCCGCCTCCCGCGGAAGGTCCGGCCGGCGCGGCGCCTTGGGACTCCGGCACCCGCTCACGCCAGGGCGCGACACGCAAGAGTAATGCCATCCCGGGCAGCGCGAGCACTGTGCATAACAGGAAGAAATCCAGCCAGCCGAGGCGCTCGACGATCCAGCCGGTCGAGGCGTTGACGAGCGCGCGCGGCACGACCGCCAGGCTCGTGAAGAGCGCGAACTGCGTCGCGGTATAGCGGGGGTCGGTGGCACGGGCGATGTAGGCCGTGAACGCGACCGTGCCGAGCCCCACGCCGAGCGCCTCGAACGCGATCACGACCGCGAGCAGCACGCGGTCGGGGCGATGCACGTATGCGAGCCACGCGAACCCGAGGATGGCCACGACCTGCACGGCACCGAAGACCCACAGCGCGCGATTGATGCCGATGCGCACCATCCACAGGCCGCCGAGGAGCCCGCCGAGGAGGCTCGTCCACAGGCCGGCGTTCTTGGCGATCACGCCGATGTCGGTCTTGCTGAAGCCCATGTCGAGATAGAACGGCGTCGCGAGCGCGGTGGCCATCGAGTCGCCGAGCTTGTAGAGGAATATGAACGCGAGCACGAGCAGCGCCGCGCGAACGCCGTTGCGCGCCAGGAATTCGTGGAAGGGCTCGACGACCGCTTCGCGCAGCGTCGTCGGTCGTCCGTGCACGAGCGCGGGCTCGGACACGAGCAGGGTCATCGCGATGCCGGGCAGCATGAAAAGCGCCGTGATCCCGAAAACCGTCGACCACGGCAGGTGGTCGGCGAGGATCAGCGCGAGCGCGCCCGGCACGAGGCTCGCGACGCGATACGCGTTGACGTGGATCGACGTTCCGAGGCCGAGCTCGGGCTCGGGAAGGATCTCGCGGCGAAACGCGTCGAGCACGATGTCCTGCGATGCCGAGAAGAACGCCACGGCGGCCGAAAGGCCCACGACGCGCCACACATCCGTCGTCGGATCGAGCGCGCCCAGGAGCGGAATGGCTCCGAGCAGCAGGAGCTGCGTGACCAGCATCCAGCCGCGGCGGCGGCCGAGCAGCGGCAGCGCGTAGCGATCGACGAGCGGCGACCACAGGAATTTCCACGTGTACGGCAGCTGCACGAGCGTGAAGAAGCCGATCGTCTTGAGGTCGACGCCTTCGGTGCGCAGCCATGCGGGAAGCAGGTTGACGAGCAGCCACAGCGGCAGGCCCGACGAGAACCCGGTGAACACGCAAATCAGAATGCGCCGGTTGAGCAGCGCCTCGTGCAGCGTTTCGCGAGACTCGGCGCGCGACGACGCCTGCACCGGTTCGGAACGCGGTTCCCCCATCGCCGCGATTCTAACCAGCGATGCCGCGACAGGGTTTCCAGGCGGGCGTAACATCGTCCCGGGCAGCCTCAGGAGCAAACGCGGCAATGGGCGACGGCGGTCAGACCCAGCGGCTCGCGGCCATCCTGGCTGCCGATGCGGCGGGCTACTCGCGCCTGATGGAGGCCGACGAGCACGCGACGCTGGCCGCGCTGGAAGCGGCGCGCGACGTGTTCGTGCGTGCGGCCGCCGCGAATCATGGCCGCGTCGTCAACACCGCGGGCGATTCGGTGCTCGCGATCTTCGACTCCGCCGCCGGCGCGGTGGCCGCGGCCATCGACGTGCAGCGCGCGCTCGGAGCCGCGCCGCACGAGGCGTCCGCGGATCAGATTCTTCAGTTTCGTATCGGCGTGCACCTCGGCGACGTCATGCACAGCCCATCAGGCGACGTGCATGGCGACGGCGTCAACATCGCGGCCCGTCTGCAGACGCTGGCCAAGCCGGGCGGCGTGGTGGTCTCCGAAGCCGTGCGCAGCGCCGTCAAGCAGCGCGTCGCCGTCGACTTCGACGACCTCGGTCGTCAGAAAGCGAAGAACATCGCCGAGCCCGTCCGCGCGTTCGCGATACGAATGGGGCAGATCCGCGGTGCTGCGCGTTCACATCCCGTGCTGTCCTTCCGCGCGGTTGCGTACGCCGGCGTGGCAGTGCTGGTCGCCGTCGCGATCGCGGGGGGCGCCTGGTGGCGGCCGTGGACGGCTTTGCAGCCGCCGGTCGCCGTCACCGCAGCCGGGTCGGGCGCTGCGCTCTCGGGCAAGCCATCCATCGCGGTGCTGCCCTTCGACAACGTGGGCGGCGAGGCGCAGCAGGCTTATTTCGCCGACGGCATCACCGACGACCTCATCACCGATCTGTCCAAGGTGGGCGGCCTTTTCGTCATCGCACGTAACTCGACATTCGCCTATAAGGGCAAATCGCAGGACATCCGCGACATCGGCAAGGCGCTGGGCGCGCGCTATGTACTCGAAGGAAGCGTACGCCGCTCCGGCGACAGCGTTCGCGTCAATGCGCAGCTCATCGACACCGCCAGCGGCGGACACGTGTGGGCCGATCGCTACGACGGCGACCTTCGCAACATCTTCAGCGTGCAGGACACGATCGCGCGAAGCGTAGCGAAGGCGCTGTCAGTGGAGCTGACCAAGGACGAAAGCAACAAGGTCGCCAACCGTGGGACCGGCAACGCGCAGGCCTACGACGTGTTCCTGCGCGGCTGGCAGCATTACCAGCAGCAGACGCCCGAGGAATTTTCGGCGGCGATCGACGACTTCAAGCAATCGGTCGCGATCGACCCGGCCTACACCCGTGCATACGCGGCGCTCGCCGCGGTCTACTGGGATGCGTATACGCGCTTCTGGGGTACGCCCGGCGTGGTGTCGAGTAACACACATGACGGCTCGATCACCCACGCCTGGCAGGACTCGCGATACGACGCAGAGCAGTATCTCGCCAAGGCGATGGCGGCGCCTACGGCGCTCGCGCACGAAGTGGCGAGCGCGATGCTCGTCCAGTCGGGCCAGCACGACGACGCGATTGCGGAGGCGAGGCGGGCCGTAGAGAGCGACCCAAGCGACGCCGAGGGTCACATCGCGCTCGCGCGCGCGCTATCGTTCGCGGGACAGCCTGCGGAAGCACTCGACGCCGTCGACCGGGCCATGCGGCTCAATCCGCACTATCCGTCGAGCTACCTGTACCAGCGCGGCCTCGCGCAGTTCGCGCTCGACCGCCTCGTGGACGCGAGGGAGTCTTTGCAACGCGCCGTCGACGTGAATCCCGACGACTACTGGTCGCGGCGCCTGCTGCTGTCGGTCTATGGGCTCACGGGACGACAAGACGACGCCGCGCGGCTGATCGCCACGATCAAAACCAGCGATCGCCGCGGGCGATCGTCGAGCTACGATCCGCTCACGATTCGTGCCGTGGCGTACTGGTTTCCCTTCGCGAAACCGGCGGATGCCAAGCGCTTCGCCTCGGGGCTCGCCAAGGCCGGCGTGCCCGATTGAAGAAGCTCAGAAGCGCGCCGCCTCGCCGGGCTTGAGCTCGATCATCTTGATAGGCGCATGCCCGAGCGCCGCCTTGAGCTCCGCCGGGGTGCGGTTGATGACGGGAAACGTCCCGTAGTGCATCGGAATTACCTGCTTAGGATGGATAAGCTCGCGCAGCGCATAGGCTGCACCCTCCGGATCCATGGTGAAGTGCCCGCCGATCGAGACGATCGCGAGGTCCGGCTTGAACATGCGTCCGATCAGCGCCATGTCCCCGAAGACATCGGTGTCGCCGGAATCGTAGATCGTGAAGCCGTTCTCGAACTCGATCACGTAGCCGACTGCCGTGCCGCCGTCGAAGAACCGCACTCCGGTGGCGTCGGGCTTCAGGCTCAGCATGTCGATTGACGAGGAATGGTCCGCGTGCACCATGTGGATCTTGATGCCGGGACCCAGCGGCGCGACCGTGCCGCCCTTGTTGAAGCCGATGGTCTTCGAGGCGTCCAACACTCCGAGCGCAACGAGATTGTTCGCGAGCTCGTAGTTCGCCACCACCATCGCGCCGGTGGACTGGGCGAGCTCGACGAGGTCGCCCACATGGTCGGGGTGACCATGCGTAACGAGGATCAGATCGACCTTGCCAATGGCGGCGAGGTCCTTGTACTTGAGCGGGGTGCGCGGATTCTTCTTCAGGAACGGATCGACAACGATCACCTTGCCGCTCACGCTGGTGATGCGGAAGGTGGCGTGCCCCAGCCACAGCACCTCGATCTGCTCCGACGCGGCCTGTGCCTGGGGCGCCCACAGCAGGAGGGCGGCCATCACCGTCACGGCCGCCCTGGTCACGAACATCATGGTGCCTCCCGAGGGCGGTGCGCGGCGAATCATACGCCCGGCGCACGCGGGCCGGCGATGCTAGGCGCGACGAAACCGATAGATCGCGAGCTCGCCGCGCGCATTGGGCGCGAAGTTCACCGGCCGCGCGCGCGACAGCACGACACGATCGACGATGTCGAGGCCGCGCGCGGCGAGGAACGCGTCGAAGTCGGCCACGGTGCAAAGATGGATGTTCGGCGTGTCGTACCACTGGTACGGCAGCGACTTGGACACGGGCATGCGCCCGCGCAGAATCTGCAATCGGTGCGACCAGTGGCCGAAGTTCGGAAACGTGATGATCGCCTCGCGCCCGACGCGCAGCATCTCGGCGACGATCTCCTCGATATGTCGCATCGCCTGCAGCGTCTGCGACAGGATCACGCAATCGAAGGCGCCGTCGTCGAAGCCCGCGAGACCGCGCTCGAGATCGCTCTGGATCACGTCCACGCCGTTGCGCAGACTGGCGAGCAGGCCGGCTTCGGCGATCTCGATGCCGTAGCCCGTCGCGCCGCGCGTGCGGCGCAGGTGCGCGAGGAGCGTGCCGTCGCCGCAGCCGAGGTCGAGCACCCGCGCGCCGTGCCCGATCCAGCCCGCGATGACCGCGTAATCGGCGCGGAGCCCTTCGTCGGCTGGCTGCGGTCCCTCGGAAACCCGGGGCACGGCATGGAGGGTCGTGACGGGCGTGCGCGGCTCCGGCGGTGACGCCCGCTGCTGCGCGATGCGCTCGAAGTAGCTGCGCACCACCGCGTGGTACTGCGGGTTGTCGAGGAGGAACGCGTCGTGGCCGTGCGGCGCGACGATCTCGGCGTACGAGACCTCGTGACGGCGGCGCACGAGCGCGCGCACGATCTCGCGCGAGCGCGCCACCGGGAACCGCCAATCGGTGGTGAATCCCACCACGAGAAATTGCGAGCGCGCGGGCGCCAGCGCCTGCGCGAGATCGCCGCCGGTCTTCGACGCCGGATCGAAGTAGTCGAGCGCCTTGGTGATGCGCAGGTACGTGTTCGCGTCGTAGTAGTCCGCGAACTTCTCGCCCTGGTAGCGCAGGTACGACTCGATCTGGAACTCGGGCGCGAAGGAGAAGCGAAGCCCCTCGCGCAGCTGCCGTCCGAAGCGCGTCTCCATCTGCTCGTCGGACAGGTACGTGATGTGGCCGATCATGCGCGCCACGCGAAGCCCGCGGCGCGGCTTCGTGCCGTGCGCGTAGAAATGACCGTCGAAGAACTCGGGGTCGGTCATGATGGCCTGGCGTGCGACCTCGTTGAACGCGATGTTCTCCGCCGAAAGGTTGGGCGCCGCCGCGATCACGAGCGCGTGCCGGATCCGCTCGGGAAAGCGCACCGCCCAGGCGAGCGCCTGCATGCCGCCCAGGCTTCCGCCCATCACGGCAGCCCATTGCCGGATCCCGAGCCGATCCGCGAGCCGGGCCTGCGCATCGACCCAGTCCTCGACGGTCACGATGGGAAAGTCGCTGCCCCACGGCTCTCCGGTGTCGGGATTGATGGACTGCGGCCCCGTGGAGCCGAAGCAGCTTCCGATGTTGTTGACGCCGACGACGTGGAAGCGGTTGGTATCGAGCGGCTTGCCCGGCCCCACCATGTTGTCCCACCAGCCGACGTTGTCCGGCTCCCCCGCGTACACGCCGGCCACGTGATGCGACGCGTTGAGCGCATGGCAGATCAGCACCGCATTGCTGGCGTCCGCGTTGAGCGTGCCGTAGGACTCGTACGCCACGTCGTACGCGGGCAGCGCGCGCCCGCAGGCGAGCGGAAGCGGCTCGGCGAAGTGCGCGATGCGCGGCTCGACCACGCCGACCGACGTCTCGGGTGCGTGCGCGGTGTCGGCACCGCCGGTGGTAGCTGCAAACGACGCCATGCGTGAAGTCGTTCCCGGAAGCGGGTGCCCGGTGTCTCGACCGTCCTGAAATGAAAAACCCGACCAGCTTGGGCTGCGGTCGGGTTGATACGGCGCTTGCGCCGCGACAACACCGCTTTAGCCGTATTTGTCGGGCGCGAAACGCGTCGCCCCGCGCCCGCAAGCTGGCTCAAATCGGCGCGTCGCCGCCATTCTACTCCGCTCGCGATATCGCTCGACGGAGCGCCTCCGCCGGCCCCGCAAGGCCGCTTGCCGACAAACGGCCGCGTTTCGCATTGCCCCGGCTCATGACAATGGAATAATATGCCGGCGTCATGGCGCGATCCGTGAGGCGTCGCTGCCCTGCCGAACAACAACGACTCCTGGAGTGGTCCATGGCAGTGAGGCGGCTCGTCTTCGGCGTCGTTTGCATGCTCGCTGCCGCCTTCGCGGCCACCGCGGCGCACGCGCAAAACGCGACGCGCGGATCGCAGATCTATGGCCAGTCGCCCTGGGGGTGCGCCGACTGCCATGGCAGCAACCCGCGCAACGATCCCGAGAGCGGGCAACCGTCCGGCGGCGTGAAGTCGGGAACGGTGTGGCAGAACATCCTCCTCGGCATCAACGGTCCGATCGATGGCCACACGGACATGACGGACCTGCTGAAGCCGTTCTACGACCAGCAGCTCATCAGCGACGCCGATCTGCAGGACATCTCGGCCTATCTGCAGCAGGTGTTCAACGGCACGGGCGGCGGCGGCGGCGGTGGAAATCCCGGAACGATCTCGGCCGCGGCGTCGCTCGGCTTCGGAACCGTCAACACCGGGGCGAGCAACCTGCAAAGCCTCACCGTCACGGTGAGCTCGGCCGCCGTGACCTTCGCTTCGGTGAGCATCTCCGGCGCGCACTCCGGCGACTTCAGCGTCTCGAGCAATGGCTGCAACGGCGCCGTGAACCCGGGGTCCTGCCAGATCGGGGTGTCCTTCCAGCCGTCGGCCGCGGGCACCCGCAACGCCACGCTGACCATCGCGAGCAACGCCACCAATGGCGCGACCAAGACCGTGGCACTCAATGGAACAGGGAATGTCGTGTCGACCGGCACCGGGCAGCTCAGCGCGCCGGCGACCGTCACGCTTCCCGATACGGCGGTGGGCGCACAGAGCGCGGCGTCGACCGTGACGGTCAGGAACGTCGGCTCGGCGGCCGTCAACGTCGCGAGCGTCACGTCGAGCAGCGCGGAGTTCCTCTTGACCTCGAACGCGTGCAGCGGGGCAACCGTGCAACCCGGCGCGGCGTGCCAGTTCAGCGTCGCCTTCAAGCCGTCGACCGCCGGCGCGCGCAACGCGACGCTGTCGATCTCGAGCAGCGGCACCGGCAGTCCGCAGGCCGTCACGGCGCTGGGCAACGGAACCGCTACCGGCGGTGGCGGCACCAAGGTGCTCGCCGTCGAGTATTACAACGCCGGCTTCGATCACTACTTCATCACCGCGATTCCCGACGAGATCACCAAGCTCGACAACGGCACGTTCGTCGGCTGGCAGCGCACGGGATTCACGTTCAACGTCTATGCCGCGACGAATCCGCCGGCGGGCAGCTCGACGGTGCACCGGTTCTTCAGCACCAGCTTCGCGCCCAAGAGCTCGCATTTCTACACGGCGAATCCGGCGGAGTTCAACACCGTGCTCGCGAATCCGAACTGGCAATACGAGGGCGACGTGTTCAACGTGCCGATGCCGAGCGCGGACGGCTCGTGTCCCGCGGGGACGCTGCCGGTCTATCGCCTGTACAACAACGGCCAGGGCGGCGCACCCAACCACCGCTTCACGACGGACCTCACGACGCGCGACGGCATGCTGAGCCGCCCGCCCGACAAGGCGTGGGTTGCCGAGGGCGCGGGAATCGGCGTGGGGATGTGCGCCCCGCAGTGACGGATCAGGACGCCTGAGGCGTTTCGTCGCTCACGATTCCGCCGTCGCGATCGACCAGCAGGAAGCGATAGCGCTGCTCGCGCAGGAACGTGGCCGCATCCGGCCGCAGCATCGCGATGGTCGCGAGGCTGCCCGCGACGATGCACAGCGGGGCCACGACGCTCACCGATTGCCAGCGATCCATCGGCCAGCCGGTGCGCGGATCGAGGATGTGGCAATAGCGCCGGCCCTGGATCTCGAAGTAGCGCTCGTAATCGCCGCTCGTGGCGACGGCCGCGTCGCGCAGCTCGACCGCGCCGATCACGCCACCCGGTTTGCGCGGATGAACGATGCCGACGCGCCACGGTGCACCGGTCGGCTGGCTGCCGAGCGCGCGCACGTCGCCGGCGAGGTTCACGAGCGCGTTGGCGACGCCCGCATCGGCGAGCACGGTCGCGGCCCGATCCGCCGCGTATTCCTTGCCGATCCCGCCGAAGTCGATCTCCATGCCGGCCTCGGGCAGGCGTATGGACGTTTCGCTCCATTCGACGCGCGCCCAGCCGATGAGCCGGCGCAGCGCGTCGACCTCGCTTGCCTGCGGCAACCGCGGCGGATCGCGTCGAAAATCCCAGGCGCGCCTCAGCACACCCGACGTGACGTCGAACGCGGCGTCGCTCAGCCGATGGCACTCGTCGGCGTAGCGCAGCAGCGCGGCCGTTTCCGTGTCGATGGGCACCGCGGCGCGGCCGGCTGCGCGATTGATCCTGCTCGTGATCGCGTCGTCGCGATAGCGCGAGTACTTCGCCTCGATGCGCTGCACCTCGGCGGTCGCGGCGCGCGCAGCAGCGGCGGCCGTCGACGCGTCGGCGGCATCGATGGTGAGCTCGTGCTCCGCCGCCATCGCGCGGAACGTGAAGCGGAACAGCGCCACCGCTAGAAGGTTTTCTGGACGCCTGCCTCGATCCAGCGTGCGGAGAAATCGAGCAGCCCTTCGCTGCCCGCGCCGAACAGATGCCAGCTCGACCTCTGGCGATAGAAGCTTACCGCGACGTCCGCGCTCCAGCCATCGGCGAACTGCTTGTCGAGCCGCAGGCTCGGCGTGAACGCGCCGAACGCCGACAGGCGCGTGTCGGCGGTGTACGGCTGGCCCGGCCGCAATCCGTTGCCGAGCGGCGGGCCGTAGAAGAAGAACGCGTTGTCCTGCGTGATGTAGCGCAGCCCCGGCGTCAGAGTGAATCCCTGCGTCAACGGCTGCGCCCATTCGACGTCGAGCGTGTGCGAATCGGCGTGCCAGGAATCGTTGATGTACCGGTAGGACAGACGCAGCGTGGCGTCGAACTTCGGCACGTACTGGTTGTAGCGGGTGAGCCACGCGAACACGTTGCGCGTGTCGGGACGGCGGTCGAGCGGCTTGTACGGATCGTTGTAGTAGCCGCGTCCGTCGGAGTACGTGAGGTTGGACTCGATGATCGCGCCCGCGTTGAGCACCTGCGTGACGCCGACCAGGAAGTCGTAGGTCTCGCGGTGCTTGCCTTCGGCGGCGCCATTGGTCGGGTTGACGTCGTCGTGCGCACCGCCGACGCCGAACGCCCACGTGCGGTTCTTGTCCGCCGTCCAGGTACGGAGGTCCATGGAAAGCGCGCGCGACAGGTAGTCGCGCTCGACGGAGTACGCGCCACCGACGCCGATCGCGAAGCGGTCGTAGTACTTCGTGACCTTGAGGTCGCCCGCCTTGCGGTAATCGGTCACGCCGAGGCCCGAGGCGCCCGACAACGTGTTGAAGTACAGCACCGACGCGCCCGACATGGCGTCGTAGACGAGCGAGCCCTCGACCGACAGCGTGTCGGTGATGGGCTTCAGCACGTACAGCGACGGGCTTCGAACCGTCATGCGGTCCGCGCCGGGCTGCCAATCGCGGTAGTCGAAATAGCGCAGCGCGACGACCCCCTGGTCCGGCGCCGTCTGCGCGTGCGCCGCGGCGGGGAGGATTCCGGGCAACGCGAGCGCCGCGGCGAGCAGCGCGTTGCCGCGTCGCTCGCCGCAACGCTCGTCAGTTGCAGCCACAACCACCTCCGCCGACGCCGTAACCGCCGCCGGCGGCTTCCTTGCTCTGGTAGATGTGCTGCGTCGCCTTGGCCGTCAACGGATCGCGATCGAGCTGCATCTGGGGCTTGGCGAGGTCGCCCTTTTCCCAAGGCTGCGGCGGCGCGAACGACGCGCAGCCCGCGCACGCAAGGACGACGAGGAGGACGCAGGCGGACCGGCGCATCGACGCTCGCCCTACCGCGCCGCGAGCAGTTCGCGAATGCGGCCCTCGACGGCCGCCTTGTCTTCGTCGCGGAAGCCCTGCTCCACCATCACCACGCGGCCGCTGCGATCGACGAGGTACGAGCTCGGCATGCCTTTCACCGCGTACGCCGACGGCGTCGCGCCGGCCGCATCGTAGACGACGGTGAAGCGCGCCGGCGTGGCGGCGAGGAACCGCTGCGCATCCTCGGCCTTCTTGTCGACGTTGACCGCGACGATGGTGAAGCCTTCGCGCCCGTAGCGGGCGGCGAGCTCGTTCATCCACGGAAAGGACCGCTTGCACGGCCCGCACCACGACGCCCAGAAATCCACGTACACGACCTGCCCGCGCAGGCGCTCGAGCGCAATGGTTTCGCCTTGCTGCGTCGCGAGCGAGAACGGCGGCGCAGCGTCTCCGACGCCGACGGCAACCGCGGAACCGGTGTGAAGCATGGCGGCCACCGCGACGCCCGCCCAGCGAAGCAGTACGGATCGTTTCATGACATTGGCATTATTGCAGGCTCGCGGACGGCGACTCAACACCGGCCGACGACTGGCAGACGCACGGCCGTACGCGGTTGCGCAAACAGCAGTGTCGCGCGGCCATTCCGGACGCTTCGTCCCGGCCGCGCCTAGGCGTTCAGCTTCTCGAGGAGCGCGGCGATGCGCGCGGGATCGTCGGCGCGCTTCAGGCGGTCGACGATCGGCACGATCTGCGACAGATCGGTGTGCAGCACGCGCTGCTTGACGTTCAGCAAGTGCGCGGGATGCATCGAGAAATCGCGCAGGCCGAGGCCGAGGAGGAGGCGCGTCATCGGAAGCTCCCCGGCCATCTCGCCGCACACCGCGATCGGGATGCTCGCCTTGTTCGCGGTGCCGATCGCCATCGCGAGCAGCTTCACCACCGCGGGATGCATCGGATCGTAGAGATGCGACACGCTGTCGTCGGCGCGATCCACCGCGAGGGTGTACTGGATGAGGTCGTTCGTGCCGATCGACATGAAATCGAGCTTGCGCAGGAACGAGCCCATGGCGATGACCGCCGCCGGAATCTCGATCATGCCGCCGAGCTGGACGTCGGGCGCGAACGGGATGTCCTGCTCGCGCAGCTGCTCCTTCGCCTGCTCGAGCAGCGCCATGGTCTGGTCGACCTCGCCGACCGAGGCGAGCATCGGAATCAGGATGCGCACCTTGCCGTAGTGCGACGCGCGCAGGATCGCCCGGAGCTGCGTGAGGAAGAGCCGCGGCTCGGCCAGGCAGAACCGAACCGCGCGCAAGCCGAGCGCGGGATTGGGCGCGACGCGCGCGAGCCCGTCGAGTCCTTCCTTGCTCTTGTCCGCGCCCAGGTCGAACGTGCGGATGGTGACCGGCTTGCCGCCCATGCCCTCGGCCACCTGCCGATAAGCCTCGAACTGCTCGTCCTCGGTCGGCAGACCCTCGCGGTTGAGGAACAGGAACTCCGAACGGAAAAGTCCCACGCCGCCGGCGCCGTTCTCGATCGCCTGAGCGAGGTCGTCGGGCAGCTCGATGTTCGCGTTGAGCTCCACGTGCACGCCGTCGATCGTCTGCGCGGGCTTCGAGCGCAGGCGCTTCAGCTTCTGCCGGGCGAGGTCGAGCTCGTTCTGCTTGAGCCGGTACTCCTGGAGCACCGCACGGTCGGGGTTGACGATGACGACGTGATGGTTGCCGTCGACGATGAGCAGCTCGCCATCGCGTATCAGCGCCCGCGCGTTGTGCGTCGCGACCACCGCGGGGACGTTGAGACCGCGCGCCACGATGGCCGTATGCGACGTGACGCCGCCGAGATCGGTGAGGAAGGCGGCGAAGTGATGATGCTTGAACTGGATCACGTCGGCGGGTGACAGGTCGTGCGCGACGACGATCGTCTGTTCTTCCGCCGACGCGGCGCGCAGGGCACCCGGGCGGCCCATGAGGCGCTTCAGCACGCGCTCGCCGACCTGGAACACGTCCGCCTTCCGCTCGCGAAGATACGCGTCCTCGATCTGCTCGAATTGCTCGACCAGCACGCCGAGCTGCTGCGTGAGCGCCCACTCGGCATTGCAGCGCTGCTCGGCGATGATCCGCTTCGGCACCTCGGACAGCGTCGGATCGTTGAGGATCATCCAGTGCACGTCGAGGAATGCGCCGAACTCGCCCGGTACGTCACCCGACGTCATCGCGCGATGCAATGCCTCGAGCTCGAGCTGAACGTCCTTCACGGCCGCGTCGAAGCGTTCGATCTCGGCCGGCACCTGCTTCGCGGGGACGTTGTAGTGCGCGACCTCGAGCATCGCGTGCGAGACGAGCTGGGCCCGTCCGATCGCGATGCCGCCCGAAACGCCGATGCCGTGCAGCGCGAAGCTGACGTTCACCGGAAGCCTCCGGCGTTCAGGCGCGCTGCTCGAGACCCTGGTCGAACAACTGGACGAGCGCGCTCATTGCCGCCTGCTCGTCCGGGCCGTCGACTTCCAGCCGCACGGTGGAGCCCACCGCGGCTGCAAGCATCATGACAGCCACGATGCTGCGCGCGCTCGCGCGCCGTCCCGCGACGACGAGGCACACGTTGGCACGGAAATGCGACGCCAGCGCGACAATGCGTGCGCAGGCGCGCGCGTGAAGACCGTGTGGATTGGTGACCGGCACTTCGCGAATCTGCATGATGCGGCTCCACGGGGTGGGTGGGAGGCTTCCTATGGAGCCGGCCGCGCGCGGATAGGTTCCACGCTGTTACGCAACGAGCCGAACGTGCGGAGCGGGGCCGGATTCGCGACGCGGCCGCGCTCATCGTCACTGTCCTTCGCCGAAGCAGTCGCGGATGAGCGCGCACAGCGCGTCCATCGCCTGCTGCTCGTCGGGACCTTCGATCTCCAGCGTGATCTTCGATCCCTTGCCGGCCGCGAGCATCATCACGCCCATGATGCTCTTTGCGTTCACCTTGCGGCCGTTGCGCCCGATCTGCACCTCGCTCTGAAAGCGCGCTGCAAGCTGGGTGAGCTTCGCCGACGCGCGTGCGTGAAGCCCGAGCTTGTTGACGATCTCAACCTCGCGTTGCTGCATAGACGGGATCGATCTCCACGTGCAGCACGCCCTCGCACCCGCCGGAGATCGCCTTCTTCACCAGCATGTCGAGGCCCTTGTTGCGATAGGTGAACGCGCGAACGAGCATCGGCAGGTTCACGCCCGATACGATCTCCACGTGACCGGGTTGCGCGAGCTTGATCGCGAGATTGCACGGCGTCGCGCCGTACAGGTCGGAGAAAACCAGCACGCCTTCGCCGGTGTCGAGCGATGCGATCGCGGTGCGCGCCCGCGGCAGCATGGCGGTGGGATCGTCGGTGGCCGCGACGTCGAGCACCTCGAACTGCGCCGGACGTGCGCCCAGGACATGCGTCACGGCCTCGACCAGGCTGTCGCCGAGCGAGCCGTGCGCGATGATGAGGACGCCGATCATGGGATCTCGCGCGCTGGATGTTAGCACGCACTTACGCGATTCGCTCGCGGTGACGCGGACCGTTGCGCAAGCCTAGCCGTCGCAGGCGGCGACCAGCGCATCCGCGAAAAGCCCCGGGACGTCGAAGCCCGATTGCTGCGAGATCTCGACGAAGCACGTCGGGCTGGTGACGTTCACTTCCGTGAGATAAGGGCCGATCACGTCGATTCCAACCACGATGAGGCCGTCGCGCCACAGCGTGGGCGCCATCGCCTCGCCGATTTCGCGATCGCGCGCCGTCAGCGGACGCGCCACCCCGCGACCGCCGGCGGCGAGATTGCCGCGCGTCTCGCCCGGCTTGGGAATGCGCGCCAGGCAATACGGCACGACCTCGCCTGCGATCACGAGGATGCGCTTGTCACCGTCGACGATCTCGGGAATGTACTTCTGCGCCATGACGGTGCGCGAGCCGTACAGCGACACCGCTTCGAGAATCGCGTTGCGATTGGGATCGTCGTGGCGCACGCGAAAGATCGATGCGCCGCCCATGCCGTCGAGGGGCTTGACGACGACATCGCGATGCTCGTCGATGAACGCGCCGAGCCGGGCCATGTCGCGCGTGGCGAGCGTGGTGGTGATCAGATGCTGGAACTTCGCGATCGCCATCTTCTCGTTGTAGTCGCGTATCGCGCGCGGCTTGTTGAAGACGCGGGCGCCCTGCGCCTCCGCGGCCTCGAGGAGATACGTCGAGTACACGTACTCCATGTCGAACGGCGGGTCCTTGCGCATCACCACCGCGGCGAAGTCGCGCAGCGGCCGCTCGTGCGCGTCGCCTTCGCGATACCAGTCGTGATCGTCGTCGAGGAGGTCGAGCGGGCGGCTGCGTGCGTACGTCACGCCCTCGCACCAATAGAGATCCGACTGCGTCATGGCGTGAATGCGATGGCCGCGCCTTGCGAGCGCACGCATCATCGAGATGCTCGTGTCCTTGTACGCCTTCAGGAACGGCAGCGGGTCGAGGATGAACGCGAAATCCATGGCGGGACGCGGCAGCCGCGCGCGATGCGCGGGAGGACCGGCATCGTATCAAACGCCGCGGGTCAACGCAGGAGACGCTGCAGTGCGCGCAATTCTGGAGCCGCGGCCGTGGCGGCGAGGCGCTCGCTCTCGCGATAGCGGTGCACGACCTCCTCGCCGACTGGCGTCAACCGCGTGCCGCCGCCGCGCTCTCCGCCCGCCTCCGCCTCGACCACCGCGGTGCGGAAGCAGCGGTTCATGGTGTCGACCAGAAGCCATGCGCGGCGATACGACATGTCGAGGCTCTTCGCGGCCGCGGTGATCGAGCCCGTGCGCGCAATGGCCTCCAGCAGCGCGACCTTGCCGGGGCCGAGCGCGATGTCCTCGCCCTTGGTGAGGCGCAGCCGGAAGTGCACGCGCGACCCCGCCGTCACGGCGCAACCGGCGACGATGCGACACCTGCTGATTCCAGCCGGGCCGCGAGGTGCACGAGCCACGCTTCGCGGCGCGGCGGCGCGAAGAGCTGAACGCCCATGGGAAGCCGCCCCGGGCGCGCGACGGGAACCGTCAGCGCGGGACAATCGGTGCCCGCGAGCGGCTGCGTGAACCAGCCGAGCATCGGTCCGGTGGGCGCCTCCACGCCGGCGATGTCGAGCGTGGCCGTGCCGATCCGCGGCGCGACGCACGGCGTGGCGGGCATGACCAGCACGTCCACGTCGGCGAAAAGGCGCCGCAGCGCCTCGTTGTGCCAGCGGCGAAAGCGCTGCGCCTGCAGGTACCACTGCGCGGGCAGCAGCGCGTGCGCGAGGAAGCGCGTGCGCGTGGCAGGGTCGAACTGCGCGAGCCGCGTGCGCAGGAGGCCGAGCTTGCCGGTCGCGCTTTCGCTCGCGTTGATGAGCGTCGACGCCGCACGCGCGCGCTTCGCCTGCGGAAACTCGACCACGCGTGTTGCGCCGAGTGCGTGCAGCGCGCGGGCGACGGCCTCGCGAGCGTCGGCGTCGAGCCGTTCGCCAAAATAGCCGCCCGCCGCTGCGACGCGGAGCGCCTGCGCCGGCGGCGCATCGTATCGATCGGCCATCACCGCATGAGCAAGCCCGATATCGGCCGCGCTGCGCGCCAGCGGGCCGAGCGTGCTGATCGTGCCGCCGCTGCCGAGCACGCCGGTGGCATCGATGTCGCCACGCGTCGGGCGCAGGCCGAAAATGCCGCACAGCGAGGCGGGAAGGCGCACCGAGCCCAGCGCGTCGCTACCGATGGCGAGCGGCACGAGCCCCGCCGCGACGGCGGCCGCGCAACCGCCGGACGAGCCGCCGGGCGTGCGCGTCGGGTCGTGCGGGTTACGCGTCGTGCCGAAGGTCGCGTTCTCGGTCGTGCCGCCCATCCCGAACTCGTCCATGTTGAGCGCGCCGACGCAGATCGCGCCTTGCGCTTCGAGTCGGCGCACGACCTCCGCATCGCGCCGCGCCGGCGGCGCATCGCGATACAGCGCCGAGCCCGCCGTCGTCGGCAGCCCCGCGATGTCGATCATGGCTTTCACGCCGAACGGCACGCCGGCGAGGGGCCCCGGCGCGACGCCGCGCGCGCGGGCTTCGTCGAGCTGCGTTGCGCGCCGGCGCGCGCGCTCCAACGCAATCGCGGTGAAGGCATTGAGTCCGGTGTTGCGCGCCTCGATGCGCGCCAGCGCCGCGTCGATCACGGCACGCGCCGGCATACCGTCCTTGACGGCGGCCGCGATCGCAACCGCCGTGGCTTCGGCGCCGAGCGCCGCGGTCATGCGGACGATTCGGGCGGCAGCTCGAACGCGAGCACGTCCTGCGCGAGCGCGTGCAGGCGCGCGATGTTGGCCGCGACCGCTTCACGGTCCTCCGCCGGGATCGGCAGATCGATCGCCGCCGCGGCGGCGTCGACGAAGGCGCCGGGATCGAAGGTCATGCCTGCGCGCGGCGACTGCGCACGTTGTGGATGTGCACCCAGCTGCCCCGCGTAATCGGTGCCGTGGCCTCGCCGATGCACTCGCCGTACTTGATCACCGCGTCGCCGGGCTTCAGGTCCGCGAGCGCGATCTTGTGACACAGGGCGACGGCCTCGTTCGCACGAACCTCGATCACGCCGTCGGTGCGCTTCACGCGCACGGTCTCGCCGGCAGCGACCGGTTGCAGCAGCGTGGCAACGTTGTCCTCCTGCGCCAGCGCGGTCGCATGCCAGCTCACGTGCGCACCCCGGCGCGCTGGGCCGCGCTCACAGCGCCGGCCCCAGGCGGCTCACGACGTCCTCGCCTTCGTCGAGGATCTCGCCCCACGTCAGCATGCCGGAGGCGACCTCGAGCATCAGTCCCTGCAGCCGCTGCGCGGCCTCCTCGAGCGTCGCGCGCCGCTCGAAGACGTCGCTCGCGTCGAAGTCGAGCTGCTCGCCGAGCCTTCGCGTCGCCACCGGATTGGCGCAGATCTTGATGGTCGGCGCGATGCCGCTCACGAAGCTGTTGCCGACACCCGTCGTGAACAGCACGATCTGCGCGCCGCTCGCGACAAGTCCCCCCACCGATTCCGGTGCATACGCCGGGGCGTCCATGAGGTAGAGGCCCGGACCGGGGACCCGATCGGCGATCTCGATCACGCCGCGAATTGGTGCGCGTCCGCCCTTGGCGATGGAGCCGAGCGACTTCTCCTCGATGGTGGTGAGCCCGGCGGCGATGTTGGTCGGCCCGGGGTTGTTGCCGAGGAGATCCATGCCGGCGTCGATCGCCGCACGCTCGCGCCGCAGCACGGCCTGCTCGATGTCGTGCGCGACCCGTGCGTCGCGAGCGCGCGCGGTCAGCAGGTGCTCGGCGCCGAGCCATTCGACCGTCTCGCCGAACACGGCGCGGCCGCCCGCGGCGACCAGTGCATCCACGACAGTTCCCACGAGCGGATTCGACACGAGGCCCGACGTCGGATCCGAGCGCCCGCATTCCATGCCGAGGAAGAGCTCCGAAAAATCGGCGCGCGAGCGGCGCAGGCGCGAGGCCTCGCGCAGCATGCGTGCGGCCGTGCGAACGCCGCGCTCCGTCATGGTGATCGCGTCGTGCTCGCACGCGTCGAAGACGAGCGCCTCGACCGCTCGCCCGGTGGCCCCGATGTCCTGCGCGATGCGCTCCACCAGCGGCGGCGTCGCGCCGACGACGACGACGGCCGCGACGTTGGGATGGCAGCCGAACGCCGTCAGCGCGCGCTCGTGGAGCCGCGCGTCGTCGCCGAGGAGCCCGCTGCCGTATTGCGTGGTGATCACGCGCGCACCCGGGACGCAGCGGCCGATGCGCCGCGCGGTCGGGCCGGTCAGCCCCGTGACCGACAGGATGAGCACGTGGTTGCGCACGCCCACGGTTCCGTCGGCGCGGCGATAACCCTCGAAGGTCGCGCTCAAGCGTCCTCCTGCGCGCGGCGCCCGTCGGGGCTCATGCCGCGACTGCGCCCACCGGCGCGTGGGTGGGCAGGAGGCCCTCGTGCTTCAGCTCCTGCCACAGGGCATCGGGCAGCGGCATGGTCGACCAGCGCAGGTTGGTGTCGACTTCCTGCCGCGTACGATAGCCGCACACCGCGGATACGACGGCCGGATGCGCGAGCGTGAACTGCAGCGCGGCCGCGCCGAGCGGCGTGCCGTGGCGCGCGCACACCGCCTCCAGCCTGCGCGTCCGCTCCACGATCTCCGGCCCCGCCTCGGCGTAGAAGTAAGTCGCGCCGGCGACGGCGCCCGTGGCCAGGATGCCCGAGTTGAACGGTGACGCGACGATCACGCCGATGCCGCTGTGCGCGCAATGCGGCAGCAGCTCCTCCAGCGCCTGCGAATGCTCGAGCAGGGTGTAGCCGCCCGCGAGCATGAAGCAGTCGAAGCTGCCCGCGCGCGCGAACCGCGTGCACACGTCGGGGCCCTTGACCCCGACGCCGATCGCTCGGATCACGCCCTCGCTGCGCAGCCGCTCGAGCGCCGGATACGCGCCTTCCATCGCCTCGACGAAGCGACGCTCGTAATCGGCACCCTGCCAGCGCGGATTGACGTCGTGGATGAACACGATGTCCGCGCGGCACAGGCCGAGCCGTTGCAGGCTGTCCTCCAGCGCGCGCATCACGCCGTCGTAGCTGTAGTCGTACCACGGCTCGAACGAAAGCCGGTCTTCGGGCGGCGGGTTCACGCAACGCGGCGCGAGGCGCCGCCCGACCTTGGTCGAAAGGACGAACTCGTCGCGACGCCGCTGTCGCAGCGCCGTCCCGAAGAAGTGCTCGCCGAGGCCACTCGAATACAGCGGTGCGGTGTCGAAATAGCGAAAGCCGCGATCGTAGGCGTAGGCGAGGAGCTGTGTCGCATCGCGCTCGGTGCGCACGGTGAAGAGGCTGCCGCCGCCGTAGCCGAGGCGTGGCAGCGCAATCGCCTCGCCCGCAGCCGCCGCGCCCGCGCGGACGACCTTCATTTGAGATCCGGCAGCCGGCCGGTCTTGCGTCCGCTCCGCGCGATCAGGTCCTGCACTTCGGCGGCCGCTCGATTGAGCGCTTCGGCCGGCGCGCTCTTGCCGATGATGCATTCGTTGAGGCGCAGCGACACGATCGACGACATCTGGGCTGCTTCGGGAATGACCGCGTACATCTTGGCCACGCGCGAATTGTCGCTTTGCGCCTTGAGGAAGCGGAACTTCGGGTCCCGCGCGAGCGGCGTCTGCCCGAGGTCGACGCGAACCGGCACCGCGCCATAGCGCGTATATGCGAGCTGGTGGTCGAGCGTCTGGAACCACGTGAGGAACTCGAGCGCCGCCTTCTGTCGCTCGATCGGCACGTTGCGCGCGATGGCGCCGATCCAGTGACCCGCGCGGCTCGCGTGGTGGCCGCCTTCGCCGCGCGGGATCAATGCCGTGTCGAACTTGCCGACGACCGCCGACTTGTTCGGATCCTCGAGCTGCGCCCATGCGCCGACGATGCCGATCGTCTGCGCCGCCTTGCCGGTGGCCATGAGCTGGATCATCTGGCTCTGGCCCACCGAGCCCGCCGTGGGATAGCCGCCTGCCTTGCCGAGCTTCAGGTAGAACTCCAGCGCGCGCAGCGCCGCGGGGCTGTTGAGCGCGACCGTGAAGTCGCCTGCGCTCGCGTTGACGAAGACGTCGCCGCCGAAGCTGAACAGGTAGTTGGAGAAATCAGCGAGCGCCGACTCGCGATCGTCGCGATGCACGAAGCCGTACACGCGCGAGCCGTCGTTGAGCTTCTGCGCGTTGGCGAGCACCTGGTCCCACGTCTCGGGCACTTTGAGCCCGTGCCTGTCGTACAGGTCCTTGCGGTAATAGAACACCTCGACGTTGCCGTTCACCGGCACGCCCATGAGCTTGCCGCCGTGCGGATCGAAGGTGCGGAGCTTTTCGTTCCAGTAGATCGTGCCGCCATACGTGCTGACCTGCGGGTCGAGCTTGTAGCCGGGCACGAGCTCGCCGATGGGCGTGAGGAATCCCCCGTCGAAGAATTCGACCATCCAGTTGTTGTCGATGGCGAGCAGGTCGTACGAGCCGGTTTGCGCGCGCAGCGAGTTGCGGATCTTGTCGAGCGCGCCGGCGTAGGGATTCACGTCGAGCTCGATCGCGTTGCCCGTCTCGTTCTTGTATTGCTCGACCAGGCGGCGAAAGCCGTCGAACCACGGCGACTGGTTGATCACCATCGTGATCGGCGGCACGCGCACGGGCTTCTGCGCGCGCGCGAAGCCCGGCAGGAGCACGGCGCAGCCCGCGGCCGCGGCCCGTCGAATGAAGCGGCGTCGATCCGTCGGGAGGGTCATCGAACCTCCGGTTGTGTTCATGGTGGCGCAATCATGGAACGCGCCGGGGATGATTGCGCAATCATCCAAATCTTGCTACCGTCCCCGCGGCCTGTCAAACGCGCCTCCTGCACCGGTGACCCGCTTCCATCGCCGTCCTGCGTCCGCCGAACCGGTCGCACGCCCGGCGCGCCTGGTGGACGTCGCGCGGGTCGCGCAGCTCTCGCCGATCACCGTGTCGCGCGCGCTGCGCGAGCCTCACAAGGTTTCCATCCACGCGCGCGAGCGCGTCGCGGCCGCCGTCGCCGAGACCGGCTACGTTCCCGACCTCGTTGCCAGCAGCCTCACCAGCCGGCGCACGCGCCTCGTCGGGCTCGTGATCCCGACGATCACGGCGTCGATCTACGCATCCACCGTCGCCGGCCTCACCGAAGTGCTGCGGGCGCGCAATTTCGAGGCGCTGATCGGCGACAGCGGCTACACGCTGGACGGCGAGCGCAAGCTCGTGGCCGCATTCCTGGGACGGCGCGCGGACGGCGTCATCCTGAGCAACGTCGAGCATGCCGACGCGACGCGCATCCTGCTGTCGCGGGCGCGCGTACCGGTCGTGGAGACCGGCAATCTCACCACCGATCCGATCGACATGGTGGTGGGATTCTCCAACCACGCCGCGGCGCGCGCGATGATGGATCACCTGGCGGCGCGCGGCCATCGCACCATCGGGTTCATCGGCGCCGCGACGACGGGCAATCCGCAGGCTGCCGACCGCCGCCGCGCCTATGACGACGCGGTGAACGCGCACGGCCTCGCGCATGCGCCGACGCTCGCGATCGAGTGCGCTTCCGACCTCGGCGCCGGCGCGGACGCGTTGCTGCGCATCCTCGAGCGGCATCCCGAGACCACCGCCGTGTTCGCGGCAAGCGAGGTGCGCGCGATCGGCGCATTGCTCGAATGCCAGCGCCGCGGCTGGAAGGTGCCCGACCGCATCGCGCTGGCCGGCTTCAACGATGCGGGATTGGGCGCATGGCTCGTCCCCGCGCTCACGACGGTGCGCGTCCCCCGGGACGAGATCGGCCGGCGCGCCGCCCGGATGATCCTCGACCGGCTGGAGGGGCGTCCCGTCCCCGAACCGGTCGTGGACCTCGGCTACGAGATCGTGGTGCGCGGGAGCACGTGAGCGCGGTTGCCCACCGCCGGGCGGGCCGCTGGTGGACGCTTGCGCCGGCGCTGATGCTCTTCGCGCTCATCGCAGTCGTGCCGATCGGCGAGCTTCTCGCGATGAGTCTTTCGCGCATCGACTGGGTCGGCGGTTCCGCGCACTGGCGCTTCGTGGGCTTCGATCAGTACGCGCAGGTCCTTCGTGACACGCTGTTCCGCGCCGGCGTGGTCAACACCGTCATCTTCGCCGTCGCCGGCGTGCTCGTTCAGATGGTGCTCGGCTTCGCGCTCGCGCTGATGACGACGCGCGTGACGCGCGGGCGCGTGCTGTACCGAAGCGTGTTCCTCCTGCCGATCCTCGTGCCGGGGATCGTGATCGGCGCCATCTGGAAGCTGATGTACAACTTCGACTTCGGCGTGCTGAACCAGATCACCGGCGTCCTCGGCCTGCCCGCAGTCGACTGGCTCGGCAACGGCGCGACCGCGCTTGCGGCCGTGATCGCCGTCGACGTGTGGCACTGGACGCCCTTCGTGTTCCTGCTGATGCTCGCCGGGCTCGAAAGCCTGCCCCGGGACGTGTTCGAGGCCGCGCACGTCGACGGCGCGACGCTCGTCGACGAGCTCCGCTACGTCACGCTGCCGCTGATGCTGCCGACCATCACCGTGACGCTGGTGTTCCGCGTCCTCGTCGGCGTCAAGGTGTTCGACGAGATCTATCTCCTCACCGGCGGTGGGCCGGGCACCGCCACCGAGGTCGTGAGCTACACGATCTTCCGGCGATTCTTCACCGAAGGCCAGACCGGCTACGGGTCGGCGATGTCGGTGGTGGTGCTGTTCGCGCTGGCGCTGCTCTTCATCGTCGCGCGCGCCGCGACGCAGCGGCGAACGGTGCTCGCATGAAGCGCGCGCGAGCCGAGGCGGTGGCGCTCCACACCGGGCTCGCCGTGGCGGCGCTGATCGTGCTGTTTCCGTTCGCATGGATCGCGCTCGCGGCGTTCAAGACGCAGATCTCGCTCCTCAGCGGCGAGGTCGCGTTCACGCCCACCGCGGCGAACTTCGACGAGCTGCTCTTCTCCAGCACGTCCGATTACATTGCGAACTTCGCGAACAGCTTCGTGATCGCGGGCTGCAGCACGCTGATCGTGCTGGCCACCGCCACGCTGGCCGCGTATTCGATCGAGCGCATGGCGTGGCCGCGCATGGCGGTGCACGCGTTCCTGCTCGGCGCGGCGGTGTTCAACGCGATTCCCGCGATCACGCTGGTCGGCGCGTGGTACGTCATGTTCCGCGCGATCGGCCTGTACAACACCTACGCCGCCGTGATCCTCGCGCACGCGACGCTCAACCTGCCGATCGGCATCTGGCTGATGGCGACGTTCGTGCGCGAGGTCCCGCCCGAGCTCGAGGAGGCGGCCCGCATCGACGGCGCCGGCACGCTGGCGATGATCTGGCGCGTCATCGTGCCGGTCGTCATGCCGGGCATCGCGGCAACCGCCATCCTGGTGTTCATCCACAGCTGGAACGAGTTCGTCGTCGCGCTGAACCTCACCGCGCGGCAGACCGCCACCGTGCCCGTGGCCATCGCGAAGTACGCGCAGGAGAACGAGACGCGCTACGGCGAGATGGCGGCGGGCGCGGTGCTGTCCACGCTGCCCGCATTGCTGCTGCTGTTCGTCGCGCAGCGACACATCGTTCGGGGCCTCACCGCCGGCGCGGTGAAATGAGATCAGCCTCGCCGCGCGCGGGAGAGGATCGGCGCACAAGGCGGTTCGTCTAGAATCGCCTCAACCACGACGTGGCGGGCGGACCGATGAGTGCATTGGAAGAGAGGTTGCGCGCGCTGGCACCTGCGCTGCCGCGGCTGTTGCGGGGCATCGAGAAGGAGAGCCTGCGCGTGCGGCCGGACGGATCGCTGGCGCTGACGCCTCATCCTGCCGGGCTCGGCTCGGCGCTGACGCATCCGCACGTCACCACCGATTTCAGCGAGTCGCAGCTCGAGCTCATCACCGGCGCGCACGCCAGCGTGCGCGAGCTCACGGGCGAGCTCACCGAGCTGCACGCCTTCGTCCTGCGCGAGATCGGCGACGAGCTCATGTGGTGCGCGAGCATGCCGTGCCAGCTGCCGGAAGAACATTCGATTCCGCTCGGGCGCTACGGCACCTCCAACATCGGCCGCGCCAAGACGGTGTACCGCACCGGACTCGCGTATCGCTACGGCCGGCGCATGCAGACGATCTCCGGCCTGCACTACAACTTCTCGGTCGCGCCCGACGTGTGGCCCATCGACGGCGTCGGGGATGCCAACGAGGGCTACTTCGCGCTGATCCGCAACTTCCGCCGGCACGCGTGGCTGCTGCTGTACCTGTTCGGCGCCTCTCCCGCGGTGTGCTCGTCCTTCGTCGCGGGACGGCAGCACGCGCTCACCGAGCTCGCGCCGGGAACGCTGCACCTGCCGTACGCGACGTCGCTGCGCATGGGGCGGCTCGGCTATCTCAGTGAAGCGCAGGACGCGCTCGCCGTCAGCTACAACGATCTCGAGAGCTACGGCGAATCGCTCGCCGACGCGCTCACGCGGCCGTATCCGCCCTACGAAGCGATCGGCATCCGCGACGGCGACGAGTACCGCCAGCTCTCCACGACGCTGCTGCAGATCGAGAACGAGTTCTACAGCACGATCCGGCCCAAGCGCGTGATCGAGCCGGGCGAGCGCCCGCTGCACGCGCTGCGCGAGCGTGGCGTGGAATACGTCGAGGTTCGCGCGATGGATCTCGACCCGTTCTCCGCGATCGGCATCGCGCCGGCGACGTCGCGCTTCCTCGACGTGTTCCTGCTGCACTGCCTCCTGACCGACAGCGCGCTCGACTCGCCGCAGGAGGTGCAATCGATCAACCGCAACAAGCAGCGCGTCGCGCAGCGCGGGCGCGAGCCGGGGCTGCGGCTGGATCGCGACGGCGAGGAGATCGAGCTGCACGCGTGGGCTCGCGAGATCCTGGCGCAATGCATGCCGATCGCGGCGGCGCTCGACACGGCGTATCGCGGCGACGGCTATGCGCAGGCGGTGGCGGCGGCGCAGGCGGTCGTCCGCGAGCCGGATGCGCTGCCTTCAGCGCGGATGCTGCGCGAGATACGGGAGCGCTACGACGGCTCGTACGTGCGCTTCGTGCTCGCGTACTCGCAGCGACATCGCGAGACGCTCACCGCCGAGCCGCTGTCGGCCGAGATCCAGGCACGGATGGTCGAGGCAGCCACGGCGTCGCTCGACAAGCAGCGGCGCATCGAAGCGGCCGACATCGTCGACTTCGAGACGTTCCGGCGGCGCTACCTGTCGCCCGAGTCGCTCGTCGTACGCTAGCCGGCGAGCTCCCGCGTGAGCTGGGCTGCAGGCACTTCCCTGCAGCCGGTCGCGTTCTGGCCGCTCCATAGCGGCGAGAAGTCGCCCGATCCCCTCGCTTCGGCCTTGGCCCGTAACGGCGCCATCGCCGCCGTGGCGAGTGGAAACGCCGGCGCCCTGGCACTCATCGGCCCGACCTCGCGCATGATGCGATTCACGATCCCGCGCGCGGGCCGGCCGGTGAACACGTTGGTGAGCGCGGTATGGCGCGCGCCTTCGCTCTTCAGCGCCGCGCGATGCAGCGCGGACGTGGTCGCCTCCGGGCACAGCAGATACGCCGTGCCGAGCTGAACGCCGGATGCGCCGAGCGCCAGCGCGGCCGCCACGCCGCGCGCGTCGGCGATCCCACCGGCCGCGATGACCGGCACGCGTACCGCACGGGCCACCTGGGGCACCAGCGCCAGCGTGCCGACCTGCGTGGTCAGGTCGTCGGTGAGGAAATTGCCCCGATGCCCGCCCGCTTCGGCGCCCTGCGCGATGATCGCGTCGACGCCCTGCGCCTCGAGCCATCGCGCCTCGTCCACGGTGGTCGCCGAGGCGAGCACCTTGGCGTTCCACGTGCGCACGCGCGCGAGCAGCGCCTCGGACGGCAGGCCGAAATGGAAGCTCACCACGCGCGGCCGGAATTCGGCGAGCACGTCGGCCGCCGCGGCGGTGAACGGTGCACGTCCCGGCCCGGCCGGGATGCCCGCGGGATCGATGCCGAATTCGCGGTAGTACGGGTCGAGCGTCGTGCGCCATGCAGCTTCGCGCTGCGCATCGGGCACGGGCTCCGCGTGACAGAAGAAGTTGACGTTGTACGGCCGGTCGGTCTGCGCCGCGATGGCCGCGAGCTCCTTGCGCATCCCGTCCACGGACAGCAGCGCGCAGGGCAGCGAGCCGAGGCCGCCGGCGTTGGACACCGCGACGGCGAGCGTGCCGGCCTGCACGCCGGCCATCGGCGCCTGGATGATGGGCAACGCCATGCCGAGCAACTGGGTGAGCGCGTTCATGCGAACCTCCGGAGTCGATAGACTACCGACGCATCGTGCGTCGGTGTCGTCACATTATCTTGCGCCTCGTGAAATCCCGTTCACCCATGGTGCTCGCCTGGCCCGCGATGGAGCACCTCGCGAGCTACGCGGCGGCGCTGCGCCGGGGGTGGTCGCCGGACAACGTGCGCGGGGCGGCCGCGGCCCGTGACGAGCTCGCGCGCATCGAGCACGACCCGACGGGATTCGTCGCGGCACAGGTCGATCGCGAGGCGCGCGGCGAGCCCGTCACGCTGCCGGACGGCAGCGTCGTTGCGCGGCTGCCGGGCTATCGTTTGTGGATCTGGGACGGCGAGCTCTGCGGCGTCATAGGACTTCGCTGGCAGCGCGGCACGGGGGCGCTGCCGCCGCATTGCCTCGGGCACGTGGGCTATTCGGTCGTGCCCTGGAAGCGCCAGCTCGGCTATGCGAGCTCGGCGCTGCGCCAGCTGCTGCCGCTCGCCAAGTCGGAAGGCCTGCCCTACGTCGACATCACCACCGACGTCGACAACGTTCCCTCACAGCGCGTCATCGAGGTGTGCGGCGGTGTCCTGCTGGGCGAGTTCATGAAGCCGGCGGCCTTCGGCGGCAAGCCGGGGTTGCGCTTCAGGATCGATCTCGCGCGCTGACCGTCCGCTCACGCGCCGATCGCGGCTTCCATCTCCGCGAACGTGCGCGGAACGTCGTGCCCGGGGTGCAACGCCACGCCGAGCTGACGCGCGATCTGCGTGAGCGAGAAGATGCCGCGTATCGTGCGCACCGGCGACGCCGCGTCGATGGCGGCTTCGATCACCAGCGCGTGCTGCCGGCCGGTGCGTCGCAGGCTCGCCACGATGTCGCCCACGCGGGCGCGAAGCACGTCCTGCAGGTCCATGGTCTCGAGCAGGTCGGCGGGCGTCATGACGTCGCGCACGAGCACGTCGTCGTGCGTCACCCCGCGCTGCTGGGCGCGGAGCACCGGCTTTTCGCCGAGGAGGTCGGTCGCCGTGATGATGCCCTGCACGTCACCGTCCGGGCCGAGCACGAAGAGCGCGCGCACGCGATGGGCGATCATCGCCTCCTGCGCTTCGCGGATCGTGGCGAGCGCCCGCGTGCACACCGCGCCGACGTGCGTGAGATCGGTCATCACGTCGATGGCGGGCGAGTCGGCCTGCACCCGCGCGGCCTCCGTGACCGCGGGCAGCCGGTACGTCGCGCCGGGCCGCGCCTTCGACTCGGCCAGCGCCTGGTACGCCGCGCCGAGCGGCCGCAGCCCGCTGGCGGGTCGCACCGGACGGTCGCTCGCGTGCCCGAAGCCCGAGAACATGCGCTCGACGAACTGCGTCCTGGGCGGCGCTGCGTCGTCTTCCATTGCGGGACTGGGTTGATTGGCCATCGTTCGCTCCGCGGTATCAGGTTTGGAGTGCGTTCGCGCGCTTCGGTTGCACGGCGTGCCGCACGCGCGGCACAGGTGTTTCGCCGGGCGTCACTGCCTCGGCTCCGAGCCGGTGAGCTGGTCGTGGCCGATGTGCGCGGCTTCGAGCGCGCCCGGCTGCTCGATCTCCAGCGCCAGCTCGTCCTCGTTCGCCGCGGCGGCGGGCACGGCCGGGCCCTCGTCGTCGGCCTCGTCCCCGAGGAACCCGCCGCTCTGGTGCTCCCACAGGCGCGCATAGAGCCCGTTCCGTGCGAGCAGCTGTCGGTGCGTTCCCTGCTCGACGATGCGGCCCTGGTCGAGCACGATGAGCCGATCCATCGCCGCGATGGTCGAGAGGCGATGCGCGATGGCGACCACCGTCTTGCCCTCCATGAGGCGGTAGAGGCTTTGCTGGATCGCCGCCTCGACTTCGGAATCGAGCGCGCTCGTCGCCTCGTCGAGGAGCAGGATCGGGGCGTCCTTCAGCATCACCCGCGCGATCGCGATGCGCTGGCGCTGCCCGCCCGAAAGCTTCACGCCGCGCTCGCCGACGTGCGCTTCGTAGGCGGCGCGCCCCTTCGCATCGGCCAGCCCGGCGATGAAGGCGTCCGCCTCCGCCCGGCGTGCGGCCGCCTCCATGCTCGCGTCGCTCGCGTCGGGACGTCCGTACACGATGTTGTCGCGCACCGAGCGGTGCAGCAGCGACGTGTCCTGCGTGACCATCCCGATCTGCGCGCGCAGGCTCTCCTGCGTGCAGTGGGCGATGTCCTGGCCGTCGACGAGTATGCGTCCGGATTCGGCATCGTAGAAGCGCAGCAGCAGGTTCACGATCGTCGACTTGCCCGAGCCCGAGCGGCCGACCAGGCCGATCTTCTCCCCCGGCGCGATGGTGAGCGTCAGATCGTCGATGACACGCGTCGCGCCGCCGTAGCCGAAGCTCACGTGCTCGAAGCGGATCTCGCCTCGCGTCACCGCGATCGGCTTCGCGTCCGGACGGTCCACGACCGTGTGCACGCGCGCGAGCGTGTTGATGCCGTCCTGCACCGTGCCGATGTACTCGAAGAGCGACGCCATCTCCCACATCACCCAGTGCGAGATGCCGTTGAGCCGCAGCGCCATCGCCGTGGCGGCCGCGACCGCGCCGACCCCGACCTGGCCCTGCATCCACAGCCACAGCGTCAAGCCCGCGGAGCTGCCGATCAGCGCCATCGACAGGGCATGGTTGACGATCTCGAAGGCCGTGACGAGGCGCATCTGCACGTGCACGGTGCCGAGGAATTCCCGCATCGCCCCGCGCGCGAAGCCCGCCTCGCGCTGCGCGTGCGAGAAGAGCTTCACCGTCGCGATGTTGGTGTAGGCGTCGGTGATGCGCCCGGTCATGAGCGAGCGCGCGTCGGCCTGGTCGCGCGCGACGCGGCCAAGGCGCGGCACGAAGTACCACAGGCTCAGCGCGTACAGCGCGAGCCACGCGAGAAAGCCCGTCATCAGCCAGGCGTCGAAGCCGCCCAGCACCGCGAGCATGGTCGCGAAATAGATGACGACGAACACGAGCAGCTCGGCGAAGATCATCCAGCAGTCGCGCACGGCGAGCGCGGTCTGCATGACCTTGGCGGCGATGCGGCCGGCGAACTCGTCCTGGTAGAACGCGATGCTCTGCGCCAGCATCAGCCGGTGGAAATTCCAGCGCAGTCGCATGGGGAAGTTGCCGGCCAGCGTCTGCTGCTTGATGAGCGACTGCAGCGCAACCAGCACCAGGCTGCTGGCGAGGATCGCGCCGAGGAGGATCAGCGTGCCCTTCTGCTGCGCCCACAGCTCCGTCGGCTTCACGCCGGCCATCCAGTCCACGACGTGGCCGAGCATGCTGAACAGCAGCGCCTCGAACGCGCCGATGCCCGCCGTCAGGATCGTCATCGCGAGCAGGTAGCGCCTCAGGCCGTGCGTGCACGCCCAGAGGAACGCCCAGAAGCCGCGCGGCGGCGTGGCCGGGGGCGCTTCCGGATACGGATCTACGAGTCGTTCGAAGAAGCCGAACATGGCGGCACGGGCACGATGGCGTCGGAGGCGCCACTGTACCGCGGGCGCCTGCGAGGCAAGCGCGCGCCGGCGATGCGGGGTGCTACTCGACCGTCACGGACTTCGCGAGGTTGCGCGGCTTGTCGACGTCGGTGCCGCGAATCACCGCGGCGTGATACGCGAGCAGCTGCAACGGGATCACGTGGACTACGGGTGACAGCAAGCCGCGGTGCTCCGCGACACGAAGCAGATGGATGCCGTCGCCAGGTGTGATGCTGCTGTCCAGGTCCGCGACGACGTAGAGCTCGCCGCCGCGCGCGCGCACTTCCTGCAGGTTCGACTTGAGCTTCTCGAGCAGCGTGTCGTTCGGCGCGATGGCCACCACCGGCATGTTCGCATCGACGAGCGCCAGCGGACCGTGCTTCAGCTCGCCGGCGGGATACGCCTCGGCGTGGATGTAGGAGATCTCCTTCAGCTTCAGCGCGCCTTCGAGGGCGATCGGGTAGTGCAGGCCGCGGCCGAGGAAGAGCGCGTGCTCCTTGCGGGCGAACGCCTCGGCCCACGACATGAGATGCGGCTCGAGCGCAAGCGCACCGCGCACGGCCGCCGGAAGGTGGCGCAGCGCGTCGAGATGCGCGGCCTCCTGCTCGGCCGTGAGGCGACCGCGGACCTTGGCCAGCGTCAGCGCCAACAGGAACTGGGCGAGCAACTGCGTGGTGAACGCCTTCGTCGACGCGACGCCGACCTCGGCGCCGGCGCGCGTGAGGAACACCATGTCCGTCTGGCGCACCATCGAGCTCGTCGCGACGTTGCAGATGGCGAGCGCATGCCGGTGGCCGAGCGTCCGCGCGTGCTTGAGCGCCGCCAGCGTGTCGGCGGTCTCGCCGGACTGCGACACGACGACCACCAGCGCGTCGTCCTGCGGGACGCTGTCGCGATAGCGATATTCGCTCGCGATCTCGACGGTGCACGGAATGCGCGCCATCGTCTCGATCCATTGCTTCGCGACCAGGCTCGAGTAATAGCTCGTGCCGCACGCCAGGACGAGCACCGAGCGCACGCGGGGCAGCACCTCGGCCGCGGCCGCGCCGAAGAGCCCGGGTCCCACTTCGGTGATGCCGTCGAGCGTATCGGCCAGCGCGCGCGGCTGCTCGAAGATCTCCTTCTGCATGTAATGGCGATACGGCCCCAGCTCGACCGCGTCGCCCGAGCCGGCAATCTCCACGATGCTGCGCGTCACGCGCGCGCCCGCCGCATCGACGATGGCGTAGCGTTCACGACGCACGTCGGCGAGATCGCCTTCCTCGAGATAGACGACGCGATGCGTGACCGGCAGCAGCGCAGCCGCGTCGGACGCGAGGAAATGGTCCGTCTCGCCCAGCCCGACCACCAGCGGGCTGCCCTGGCGGGCCCCGACGACGCGACCGGGCTCGCGCGTCGAGATCACCGCGATGGCGTACGCCCCCCTGAACTCGCTCACGGCGAGCTGAACGGCGGACAGCAGGTCGCGGTTGGCGGCGCCGTGCCAGTGCGCGTGCACGAGGTGCGCGATGACCTCGGTGTCGGTCTGCGTGCGGAAGACGTAGCCCTGCGCCTTGAGGCGCTCGCGCAGCTCCTCGTAGTTCTCGATGATGCCGTTGTGCACGACCGCGATCTCTCCGCCGGAGAGATGCGGGTGCGCGTTGTCGGGCGTCGGCGCGCCGTGCGTCGCCCACCGCGTGTGCGATATGCCGGTGGTCGCGTGCAGGTCCTTTGCCGTGGCCTGCGCGGCGAGATCGGCGACGCGCGCCGTCGACACCAGGCGCTCGAGCGCGGGGCTCGAGCCGCCGTTGATCACCGCGAGGCCGGTCGAGTCGTAGCCGCGATATTCGAGGCGGCGAATGCCCTCGATCAGGATCGGAACGACGTTACGGTCCGACGTTGCACCGACGATGCCACACATGCGCCTATCCGCCTTTCAGCCCTTGGGTTCCTTGCGGGGCCGCTTCCAGCCCGGGATCGTCACCTGGCGTGCGCGCGCGACGCACAGCGTGTCCTGCGGCACGTCGTCGACGATCGTGCTGCCGCCGCCAACCGTCGCGCCGGCGCCGATCGTCACCGGTGCGACGAGCACGCAATTCGAGCCTACGTGCACGTTGTCGCCGATCACCGTCTTGTGCTTGCGCGCGCCGTCGTAGTTCGCGGTGATCGAGCCGGCGCCGTAGTTCACCCCCGCGCCCACCGACGAGTCGCCGATGTACGCGAGGTGATTCGCCTTGGCGCCGCGGCCGAGCGTGCTCGCCTTGATCTCGACGAAGTTGCCGACGTGGACGTCCGCGTCGAGCGCCGCGCCGGGACGCAGCCGCGCGTAGGGCCCGATGCGCGCATTCCGTCCGATCTCCGCGCCATCCAGGTGACAGAACGCCTCGACCTGGGTGTCGCGTCCGACGGTCACGTCTCGCAGCACGCAATAGGGGCCGATGCGCACGCCCTCGTCGAGCCGCACGCGCCCCTCGAACACGCAGCCCACGTCGATCGTCACGTCGCGCGCGCAGTCGAGCGTGCCGCGCACGTCGATGCGCGACGGGTCGCCGAGCGTCACGCCGGCGATCATCAGGGCGTGCGCGCGACGCTGCTGCATCAGCCGCTCGGCGGCGGCGAGCTGCGCGCGGTCGTTGATGCCGCCGACCTCGCGCTCGTCCGGCGCGAGCTCGGCGACCACGTCGATGCCGTCGCGGCGCGCCAGCGCGATCACGTCGGTGAGGTAGTACTCGTTCTGCGCGTTGTGCGGCGTGAGCTCGGCCACCCACCGCGCAAGCACCTGCGTCGGCGCGGCGATGAAGCCCGTATTGATCTCGTCGATGGCGCGCTGCTTGTCGTCGGCGTCGCGGTGCTCGACGATCGCCTCGACCTGCCCGGCGGCGCTGCGCACGATGCGACCGAGGCCCGACGGATCGCGCATGCGCACGGTGAGCACGGCAAGGCGACCATGGCGTGCGTGCGCGACGAGCGCTTCGAGCGACGCGGCCGGCACGAGCGGAACGTCGCCGAGGCCGACCAGCGTGACCCCATCACCGGGCAGCGCGGTCAGTGCGACCCGCGTCGCGTCGCCGGTGCCGCGCGGCGGATCCTGGCGCACGAAGCGCAGGTCCGGTGCCGCGAGCGCCTGCTCCACCGCGTCCGCGCCGAACCCGACGACCAGCGCGATGGCGCGCGGGGCGAGCGTGCGCATCGTGTCGATCACGTGCTGCACCATCGGGCGACCGGCCAGCGCGTGGAGCATCTTCGGCTGCGCGGATTGCATGCGCTTGCCCTGGCCGGCGGCCAGGATGGCGATGTTGAGGGGGGACGGCACGGCGGCGACCAGGACGACGAGCGGAGACGGCGATGATACGCCACGGCGGCGCGCGCACCGCCGCCGCGCGTCGACCGGCGAGGGTCGTGACGGGTCAGTGCGTGCCGGTCTTGAGGCGCGGCGTCCGCGCGACCGCGAAATCGAACACGCGGCCCATGTGCGGCTGGTCGAGCCGCCGCGGCACCGCCTGCTCGCGGCAGTCGACGATCTCGCACTGAAGGTACATCTGGCGCAGCCGGCGCTCGGCGTCGGCGAGCGATCCCGCCATGATCGAGATGTTGTCGACGCGCTGTCCCGTCCGGGTTCTGATGTTGAAGCCGTATCGAATCATGCCGCGCTCCGTGCAGGGTTCGTCGCCGTGAGACGACAGCGATGCAAGAGGCATACCGCAGGTCCATGCCACCCGACGAACGTCGCATCCGCCGTGCGGCCCGGTCAGGATGGATGCGTAATTTCCTTAAAAACCGGGCAACTGCAAGAGAGTGTGCACTTACACGGCGCTGCCGGCGCGACGTCATTCGTCGAATTTCACGGTTGGCGCAATCGTTCGCGTAACGGCAGAATCGCGGGCGCATGCGCCCCCACGCGCGCACCACTTGCTCAGGAGAACCACCACGATGTTCTGCCCACAGTGCGGTAAACCCCTCCAGGCAGGCGCCCGCTTCTGCGGCAATTGCGGGGCGACGATTGCGCCGGCCGCCGCAGCCGAGGCGCCCGCGGCACCGGCCGCAGCGGCGGACGTTTCGAAGGCGCAGGCGGAAACGTTCACGGCACCGCGCGTCGACCCCGCACCGGGCGGCGTCCCGCCGCCGGGTGCCCAGATGTCACGGGTCATCGAGCGCGTCAAGCGCATCCTGTTGTCGCCACGCACCGAGTGGCCGGTGATCGCCGCGGAGCCGAAGACGGCGCGGGACATCTACCTCGGGTACGTCGCGCCGCTCGCCGCGATCGGCGTCGTCGCGTCCTTCATCGGGGCGACGACCATCGGCGTGAGCGTGCCGTTGCTCGGCACCATGCGCACGCCCGTCGTGCCGGCGCTCCTCGGGGCGATCCTCCATTTCCTGTTGACCTTCGTCGGCGTCTTCGTCATCGCGCTCATCGTCGACGCGCTCGCGCCGACGTTCGGCGGCCAGAAGGACGCGCTGCGCTCGCTCAAGGTCACGGCGTACAGCTTCACGGCGGCGTGGGTCGCGGCGGTCGTGACGATCATTCCCCTGCTGGGCATCCTCGCGTTGCTGGGCTCGCTGTACGGCCTGTACCTGCTGTACCTCGGCCTGCCGGTCCTGATGCGCAATCCGCCGGAGAAGTCGATCGGCTACACCATCGTGATCGTCATCTGCGCATTCGTGCTGATGTTCATCGTCAGCATGGTGAGCGGTGCGGTGATCGGCATGATGGGGTCCGGCCCCGGCATGCTCGGCAAGGCGGGCCATGCGAGCGACGCGCAAAGCGCCGACGCCGCAGCGGCGATCGTCTCCAAGATGATGGGTGGCGAGAGCACCGCCGACCAGGCGCGCATGAAGGACGCCATGAGCACGCTGCAAAAGCTCGGCGAGCAGGCGGACACGGCCGAGAAGAACGCGCGCGCGACCGGCGGCGACCCGTCCGTGGCGGGGGCCAACGCGGTCGACATGGATGCCGCGGTGAAGGCGGTCGGCACGATGATGTCGGGCGGCAAGGACGTAAAGCCGGTCGACTTCCATCAGCTCAAGGACCTCCTGCCCGCGTCGCTGCCGGGGGGCCTCAACCGCACCGAGGCGAGCGGACAGAGCGGCGAGGCGATGGGCATGAAGGCGTCCAGCGCCACCGCGACGTACAGCGACGGCGCCCACGCCGGCGTCACGATCGAGATCGCCGACATCGGAGCGCTCTCCGGGCTTGCCAGCATGGCGTCGCGCTTCGACCCGAAAATGGAGAAGGAGACGGCGACCGGCTACGAGCGCACGCGCACGGTCAGCGGCCAGCTCGTGCACGAGCAGTACGATCGCCAGGCCCGCAGCGGCGAGACCGCGGTGCTCGTGAACAATCGCTTCAGCGTGACCGTGCGCGGGCACGGTGTGGACGCCGGCCAGCTCACCGGAGCGCTGCAGGCGGTCGACTTGTCGAGGCTCGCGAAAGTCGTCGCCGCGAAGTAAGCGCTCGCTTGACCGCGTGCCGCCGGTCAGCGTGAAGATGCCGCATCAGCGTCGACGCGCCGACAGCAGCAGTTCCGCGACCTCGGCGAATCCTTCGCCGGCCTCGGCGTCCGTGATGTAGGCGGGCGGCGTCGGAACGAGATCGAGAAAGCGCCGCAGGTTGGCGACTCCGATCGCGTGCGGAAAGAAAGCGAACATCGACGCGTCGTTGGGCGCGTCGCCCACGTAGACGTAGTGCTCGCGCTCGGCGCCGAGATCGACGCCGAACGCGCTGGCGAAGAGTCGCCGCGTGGTGGCCAGCTTGTCGTGCTCGCCGTACCAGCCGTGCACGTGGATCGAGGACACGGCGGTGGACAGCCCCTCGGCGCGCAGCATCGCGACGATGCGATCGACGTCCCGTCGTGCCAGCGGGGTCACGCGCTCGGACCAGTCGATCGCGAGGTCGGTTTCGCGTCGATGCTCGTCGACCGCAAGAGCCGCGCCGGGCACGGCCGCAACGATGCGCTCGCCGATCGCCGCCAGCGCCACCCGCTGCCGCGCGCGCTCGTCGGCGTCGTGCTCGTAATGCGCGGCGATCGCGCCCGTGCTCGGCTCGCGCCGCATCCACACGCCGCCGTTCTCCCCGACGATCGCGGCGAGCGGCCATTCGCCGAGCAGCCGCTCGCACAGTCCCGCCGGACGGCCCGTGATGGCTACCACCGGAATGCCGGCCGCGCCCAATGCGTCGAGGGACGCGCGCGCGTGCGGAGGCAGCACCCCGCCGGTGGTGAGCGTGTCGTCGATGTCCGTCAGCACGCCGCGCATGGCGCGCGCGACCTCGTGCGGCATGGTGCGAAGCGGTGCCGGCTCGCTCATGCCCGCGCGTGCGCGTCCATGCGCTGGGCAACGCGCGCGCGCTGGGCGGGCGTCATCGGCAAGCCGCATTTCGTGCGCCGCCACAGCACGTCGTCGGCATCGCGTGCCCATTCGTGCTCGACGAGCCACGCGAGCTCGCGCTCGGTGAGCCCGCCGCCGAAATCTTCGCCCATGTCGGCAGCGCTGCGCACGCCCGACAGGAGCTGCAGGCTCGCCGCGCCATGGCGCCGTGCGATGCCGGTGACGACATCCTTCGACAGCATGGCGTGGCGCGCGACGAGGTCCGCAATGAAGGCCTCGCGTCCGCCGGGAAGATCGCCGCCCGGCAGCACGGCATCGCGCGTCCACGGCGCGCCGATGCGCGGGAAGAACGGCGCGAGCTCGGCCAGCGCGTGCTCGGCGAGCTTGCGGTACGTGGTGATCTTGCCGCCGTACACCGACAACAGCGGCGCGCGATCGGCACCCGGCGGACCCGGCAGCGCATCGGACTTCAGCACGTAGTCGCGCGTGATGGCGGAGGGATCGGACGATCCGTCGTCGTAGAGCGGCCGCACGCCGCTGTACGTCCATACGATGTCGTCGCGCCGGAGCGGCGCAGCGAGGTACTCGTTGGCGAGCCCGAGCAGGTACCGCACCTCGTCGTCGGTGATGGGCGGATCGTCGTAATCCTCGACCGCCACGTCGGTGGTGCCGATGAGCGAGTAGCGATCGAGCCACGGAATGACGAACACGATGCGCTGGTCGGCGTTCTGCAGGATGTACGCATGCGCCTGCGCATGCACGCGCGGCACCACGATGTGACTGCCCTTCACGTGGCGCACGCGCGCATTCAGCGTCACGCCCCGCACGGTGGACAGCACGTCCTGCACCCACGGGCCCGCCGCGTTGACGATGGCGCGCGCGCGCAGGGTCGCGGCGCCCTGCGGTCCGTCGACCGACGCGCGCCACGCGCCGTCCTCGCGCGTGGCGCCGAGGAATCGCACGCCGACCTGGATATCGGCGCCCCGCGCGCGCGCATCGACGGCGTTCGTCACCACCAGACGCGCGTCGTCCACCTGCGCGTCCGAATACACGAAGCCGCGGCGAAACCGCGGCTTCAGTCCGGCGCCGTAGCGCGAGTGATCGAGGCGCACGCCGCGCGATCGCGGCAGCGTCATCCGCCCGCCGAGCCGGTCGTAGAGAAAGAGGCCGGCGCGGATCATCCACGCGCGGCGCAGGTGCGGCTCGTGCGGCAGCACGAACTCGAGCGGCTCGATCAGGTGCGGCGCGGCATGCAGCAGGACCTCGCGCTCCGCGAGCGCCTCGGCGACGAGCCGGAACTCGTAGTGCTCGAGATAGCGCAGCCCGCCGTGGATGAGCTTGGTGCTCCACGACGAGGTATGCGCCGCGAGATCGTCCTGCTCGACCAGGACCACGGAGAGGCCGCGGCCGGCGGCATCCCTGGCGATGCCGACGCCGTTGATGCCGCCGCCGACGATCAGCAGATCATGGATCGCGGGCGTCATGGACGCCGGCAATTTTACCGAATGCGCGCGTCCTCGCCGCGCTCGACGGCCATGGCCGCGAACGCTCAGGATCATGCGGCGAAGCGGACGTGCGCGCGACGACGATGCGTTCCAGCTCGGCGCGATCGGCGCAGCCGGCAGGCGTCGGCCGCCGAAGCCGTCGCGGTAGAGCCTTCTACGGCGTCGCTAAACCTGGCCGGAGCCCGGCCGCGTCATCGCCTCGGGACGCACCCAGCGGTCGAAGTCCTCGCCGCTGATGAGCCCCAGCTTCAGCGCGGCTTCGCGCAGGCTCGTGCCTTCGCGATGCGCGGTCTGCGCGATCTTCGCCGCGTTCTCGTAGCCGATGTGCGGATTGAGCGCGGTGACGAGCATCAGCGACCGCTCGACGTTGTCGCGAATGCGGGCGTGCGCGGGCTGGATCCCTTGCGCACAGCGCACGTCGAACGACGCGATGGCATCGGCCAGCAGCCCGATCGATTCGAGCACGCCGTGCAGCATCACCGGCTTGTACACGTTGAGCTGGAAGTTTCCCTGCGATCCCGCGAACGCCACGGTCGCGTCGTTGCCGAACACGCGCGTCGCCACCATCGTGAGCGCTTCGGACTGCGTCGGGTTCACCTTGCCCGGCATGATCGACGAGCCGGGCTCGTTGTCCGGGATGGTGATCTCCGCGAGCCCCGCTCGCGGGCCGCTCGCGTGCCAGCGCACGTCGTTGGCGATCTTCATGAGCGCGATGGCCAGCGTGCGCAGGCCCGCGCTGACGTTCACGATCGCATCGTGCGCCGACATCAGCGCGAACTTGTTGCGCCCCGACACGAACGGCTCGCCCGTCTCCCGGGCGATCGCCGCGGCGACGACGTCGCCGAAGCGCGCGTGCGCGTTGAGGCCCGTGCCGACGGCGGTGCCACCGAGCGCGAGCGGGAAGAGCTGCTCGCGCGCGCATGCGAGATTGGCGCCGGCGTCCTCGAGCTGGCCCACCCAACCGGTGATGATCTGGCCGAGCGTCACCGGCGTGGCATCCATGAGATGCGTGCGGCCGATCATGACGACGTCGGCGAAGGCGCGCGCCTTCGCTTCCAGCGTGTCCTGCAACGCCTCGAGGGCCGGCATGAGGCGATGCTCGAGCTGGTCGAGCGTTGCGATGTGCATCACCGCCGGAAACGTGTCGTTCGACGATTGCCCGCGATTGACGTCGTCGTTGGGATGCACCGGCTTCTTGGATCCCACCGTGCCGCCCGCGAGCTGGATCGCGCGATTGGCGATCACCTCGTTGGCGTTCATGTTGGACTGCGTGCCCGAGCCGGTCTGGAAGACCACGAGCGGAAATTCGCGATCGAGCTTCCCGTCGATGACTTCCTGCGCCGCCTGCACGATGAGCTTGACCGTGCCGGCCGGGAGCTCACCCAGCTCGCCGTTGGCGAGCGCCGCGCACTTCTTCAGGATGCCGAAGGCCTTGATGACCGGACGGTTCCACTTGAACCGGTCGACGCCGATCGGGAAATTGTCGATCGAGCGCTGCGTCTGCGCGCCCCACAGGTGCTCCGCGGGTACGGCGACCTCGCCGAGCGCGTCCTTTTCGATGCGAACGTTCGCCGCTGCCATGATCGAATGGTACTCCCCTGCAGCACGCTGACCGGCTCGGCGCGCTCGCCTCGCCCGCCGTGGAGGACACGCTGTACCGGCCTCGCAGCGCAGGAACGCGAGGCGCGTCGCTACGCCGCCTTGCGTCGCCGCACGCGGGTCACGGCGTGAGTTGCCGGCAGCAGCCCGCGCAGCTCCCCGACCAGCTCCAGCTGCCGCTCGTCGAGCTTGAAGTGCGCCTCGATGTTGTCGAGCATCCTCCGCGCGACGCGCCGGTCCGAGGCCGTGCGGAGGAGCGCCGGCAGCGAGCGCTTCGCGCGCTGCGGCTCGAACTCGACGACGATGGTTTCCTCCTGCAGCAGGCGCCGCCGCTCGTCGTCGGACATGGCCTCGATGTCCATCTCCTTCAGCACGATATCGCGCACGCGCTGCATGTACGAAAGGCTGAGCTTGCCGTGCCCGGCACGCGAGATGAGCATCGCCATGCGGGCGAGGCCCTCGCGGCGGCCGCCCTGCTCGAGCGTATCGAGCACCTGGCGCACCGCGGGCAGCGCGCGCGGATCGAAGCGCGCCTGGCGGCGGATCTCCGCGCGCTCGTCGGCCATCGACAGCGACCACATGTTTCCATAGACCTGGAAGAACGCCGCCTCCGACGCCGCATCGCGCAGATCGCGATAGAGATCGAGCGATGCGCCGATGCACTCCGAGGCGAAATGCTCCATCGCCACCGGCACCGAGTCGTCGCGGCGCACGCGTCGCGAGGCGCGCGCAGCCGAGGCGAGGTAGGGCAGCGGCCACAGCCACGGGTTCTTGTCGGAGATCATCCAGCGCTCCACGCGCAGCGGATGCCAGTCGCGCAGCGTGCTCGCGAGCCATTCCGGCGTCGCCTCGCGCACCCAGGGGCGCACGAGCAGCGAATACGCGCGCTCGGTGAGCTCGGAGAGCGCGTTCACGGCCTCGAACGGCTTCTCGTCGACGCGACCGTATTTCTGCAGCGGCTTCAGGTCCTCGAGCTTGCGCTCGTGCAGGGTCACGTCGTACGTCACCGTGCCGTCGTCCTCCTGCACCTCGTGGATCTGCATGCCGTACAGGCCGGGCGGCAGCTCCTGGATGTACTTCAGCACCGACACGATCTGCGCGTGCTCCTTCTTCGCGACCGATCCCGACACGAAGATCCCGAGGTGGCCGACGTCCTCGTGCAGCAAGCCGACGATGGTCTGGCCGTTGGCCTTGATCTCCTCGGTCGAGCCGTACACGTCGGCGATCCAGTTGAACGCCTGCTGCGGCGGCGTGATGTTGTCGCCCATCGAGGCGAACACGATGATCGGCGAGCGGATCGACTTCAGGTCGAAATACCGTCCCGGTCCGAGGCGCGCCTCGCCCTGCGACAGCTTGTTGCCGATGAAGAGATTGCTGACGATCCAGCGGATCTCTTCCTCGTTGAGGAGGTAGAAGCCGCCCCACCAGCGCTCGAAGTCGAGGAAGCGCCCGGGCTCGGTGTCGATGTTCTCGAACAGGTGATAGTACTTGCGCCAGAGCGTGTTGGCCGGATTGAGGGTCTCGAAGTTCTGCACGAGCCACGCGCCGTCGAACTTGCCGCCGCCGAGATCCGCGGCGAGAAGCGCGAGCCACGTGCCTCCCAGCAGGCCGCCGGCGTAGCGCATCGGGCTTTCGCCGTCGTTGCCCGACCAGTACGACATCGGCGCGCCGTTGATCACGAGAGGTCCCGTGATGTCCGGGCGCGCGGCGGCGAGCATCATCACCGCCCAGCCACCCTGGCAGTTGCCCACGATCACCGGCTTGGGCGATTGCGGGTGACGCTCGGCGACGACGCGGATGAATTCGGCCTCGGCGTCGCATACGTCGGCCATCGTCTGGCCGGGCACGGGGTCCGGATAGAAGATGACGAAATAGACCGGATGCCCGGCGCGCAGCGCGACGCCGACCTCGGAGTCCTCCTTGGAGCCGCCGATGCCTGGGCCGTGGCCGGCGCGCGGATCGACGATCACGTAGGGACGCAGGCGATCGTCGACACGAACGTCCCCGGGCGGCACGATGCGCACGAGCGCGTAGTTGGCCGGCCGCTCGAACGTGCGCGCGTCGGCCAGCACTTCGTAGTCGTAGGCGAGCACCGGCGGCTTGCCGGCCGCCTCGTGCTCGAGCCAGTTGTTGCCGCGGCGCCGCAGCGTGTCCCAGAAGAGCATCGAGCGCTGCACGAAATCCACGGTGTAGTCCTGCCACTGGCGTGCAACCTCGAGCGGCGTCAACGGGACATGCTCGCGGGCTTGCGCGCGCCCCCAGGCGTCGCGCACGCGGCGCAGGTAGCGCTCCCGGGCGTCGGCGACGCGGCGCTCGAGGACATGGCCGACAGTCCGCGAGAGTTCGGCGGCGCGGTCGACGGATCGGTTCAGGTAAGGCATGCGGAGGCCCATGGTTGCTGCATTGCAACAAGTATAGCCCCGCGGTGCGCTTGATCAAGGAGGGTCGCCACGAAGCCCAAGGGGGCCGTCCGACAGGCACCGGCCGGCCAGCCTTGATCAAAGCTGAGCCAGATTGCTAGACTCCCGCCGTGGACGACGCGCTCACCACGGCCTCCATCACGATCCGGGATCGCGTGCGCGACGATATCGTCGCCGGCACGCTGTCCTTCGGCAGCCGCCTGACCCTCGACCTCCTGGCGCGACGCTACTCGGTCGGTCACATGCCGGTGCGCGAGGCATTGCGCCAGCTCGAGGGCGAGGGCCTGGTGGTGCTCACGCCCAACCGCGGCGCCCGCGTGCGCGGCGTCGACGTGGACTTCGCGCGGAACATCTTCGACCTGCGCATCGCCATCGAGGCGATGCTGGCGCGACGCGCGGCCGAGCGGATCGAGGCGCGCCACATCGCCACGCTCGAATCGATCCAGTCGCGCTACGAGGCGCAGGCGCGCAAGCGCGGCTTCGACACGCTGCTCGCGCTCAACCGCGAGTTCCACGACGTGATCAACGATGCCGCGGGAAATCCGGAGGCGGCCAAGGTGCTCGAGCGTCACTGGCACGTGATCGCGGCGCTGTGGAACCTGTACGGATACGGCGAGAAGCGCGTCGCGGGCGTCATTTCGGACCATCGGCAGATCATCGAGGCGCTCACGGCGCACGACGCCGAGGTCGCTGCGTGCCTCGCGATGGCGCATGCCGCGAAGGCGAAGCAGGCGCTGATCGCGCGCATGCTCGAGCGGCACTCGGTCGCGCCGGCCGAGGCGGTGGCCTGAAACCGATGGCGAACGCGACGCACAGCGCGGTGGCGCCGGCGCCGGCGATCGGCGTGGGACCGACGGCGCGCCGGCTCCTGCGCGGCCTCGAAGTGCTCGTCGCGCTCGCCGTGGTGGTCGCGCTGTGGCAGGCGGCCAGCGTCGCGGTCGGCAACAGCACGCTGCTGCCCTCGCCGCTTCGCGTGCTCCACGCATGGATCGATCTGCTGCACGCGGATTTGCGCGAGGACATCCTGGCGAGCCTGTTGCATCTCGGCCTCGGCTACGCGCTGGGGGTTGCCGTAGGACTGCTGCTGGCCGCGGTCAGTACGCGCTTCGCGGTGCTCGAGGCGATCATCGATCCGCTGGTCGAGCTGTTGCGTCCCATCAGTGCGATCGCGTGGATCCCGCTCGCGATCCTGATGTTCGGCATCAGCGCGAAGGTGCCGGTGTTCCTCATCTTCTACGCGTCGGTCTTTCCGATCTTCGTGAACACCGTGGCGGGCGTGAAGCAGGTGGACCCGAGGCTCGTGCACGCCGCCGAGATGCTCGGCGCTTCGTCGCGCATGATCCTGACGCACGTCGTCATGCCGGCGGCGTTGCCATACGTGCTCGCCGGCGCACGGTTGAGCCTCGGCGTGGCATGGATGGCCATGGTCGCCGCCGAGCTGACGGGATCGGATGCAGGCCTCGGATGGCGTCTCTTCTGGTACCAGGAATTCTTCGCCATGGACAAGGTGATGGCGGTGATCCTGACCATCGGCGTGCTCGGCTATCTCTTCGACACGCTCCTTCGCGCGCTGCAGGCGCGCATCACGCGGTGGAGTCCCGACAGCGCCGTGGACGAGACGCGATGACGTCACGCCGGGCCTTCCTGCCGCTCGCGTTCTTCACCGTCGCGATCCTCGTGTGGCAGACGGCCGTGGTCCATTACGGGCAGCGTGCAACGTATCCCTATCCCATGGGCGTGGTCGACGCCGCGGTGCGCACGATCGAGGACGGCTCGCTCGTCGCGTCGACGTCGAACAGCCTGCTGCGCGTGCTGATCGGCTTTGCCATCGGCGCGGCGTGCGGCATTCCGCTCGGCGTGCTCATGGGGTTCGTGCGGCCGATCGGCCGCGCGGTGAGCCCGATCGTCGATTCGCTGCGCTCGATCGCGCCGATCGCCTGGATCCCGATGGCGCTGCTGTGGCTCGGCATCCGCGGCAACGCGGCGCTCTTCATCGTGACGTACGCCGCGTTCTTTCCCTTCGTCCTCAACGCCGCGCAGGGTGCCCGGCTCATCGACCGCAACCTGGTGAATGCAGCGCGTGCGCTGGGCGCAAGCCGTGCCCTCGTCGTGCGCTCGGTCGTGCTGCCGAGCGCGCTGCCCGCGATCCTGACCGGCGCGCGGGTTTCCATGGCGTTCGCATGGGGCTCCATCATCGCCGCCGAGCTCGCGATGGGCATCAAGGTCACCTCGGGCGGGTCGGGCGCGGTGGGGCTCGGCCAGCTCATGGTGAGCACGCTCTACGTGCGGCGCGACGTGAACGGCCTCGTGCTGTACATGATCGTGATCGGCATCATCAGCCTGTGCATCGATCTCGCGATGCGACGGCTGCAACGCAGCCTCACACCGTGGCGAACATGAACGAGCCCGACGTTCGCTGCGCTCCCTGCCCCCGATGGGGCGCGGTCATCGGCTTGGGGCGGCCCAGGCGCCACTGACATGAGCGGAAAAATCGACGCACAGTCCCTGTCCAAGACGTACGTATCGGCGCGCAGCGGCGAGCGCGTGGAAGCGCTGCGCGACGTGTCCTTCTCCGTCGCCCCGCACGAGTTCGTGAGCATCGTCGGACCGTCGGGATGCGGGAAATCGACGCTCCTCGCGCTCGTCGCGGGGTTCGTCGCGCCGACCTCCGGCCGCGTGCTCGCCGACGGCGTCCCGATCACCGGCCCCGATCCGCGCCGCGGCGTGATGTTCCAGGACTACGCGCTCTTCCCGTGGCGCACGGTGCTCGGCAACGTCGAGTTCGGGCCGCTCGCGCGCGGCGCGACGCGCGAGGCCATGCGCGAGATCGCGCACCGCTACATCGATCTCGTCGGCCTCAAGGGGTTCGAGCAGCGTTATCCGCACGAGCTGTCCGGCGGCATGCGCCAGCGCTGCGCGCTCGCCCGCCTGCTCGCCAACGAGCCCGAGGTATGGCTGATGGACGAGCCGCTCGCGGCGGTCGACCTGCAGACGCGCAACATCCTCCAGGACGAGCTGCTGCGGCTGTGGGGCGACGGCGACGATGCCGCGCAGCGGCGTGCCGTGCTGTTCGTGACGCACGGCATCGACGAGGCGGTCTATCTCTCGGACCGCGTGCTCGTGCTCGGACGCCGGCCCGGGCGCATCAAGGAGACGGTCGACATCGACCTTGCGCGTCCGCGCCGGGGCCTGCGCAACTCTGCTGCCGCGGGGCGCTACATCGATTACATCTGGAACCTGATCCGGGACGAGGCGGCACGCGCCATCGTCGAGGAAACGGCTTGAGACCGCGTCACTCAACAGGAGGAATCATCATGCGCCACCCATCCCGTCTGCGTCGTCTGCTGCTCAAAGGCGGCGCCGCCGCCGGCATCGGCTCGATACTCGGCATTCCGCTCTTCGCGGCAAGCCCCGCGCTCGCGCAGGCGCTGAAGATGACGATGGGCGTCGGCCTCACCAACGACGGCGCGCCGCTCGTCTTCGCGATGCAGCGTGAGAAGCTGCTCGAAAAGGCGATGGAGGAGCTCGGCCTGCGCGCGGATCCCGAGTACCTCAACTTCCCGGTCCTGCTTCGCATGCTCCAAGGTCTCGCGGCCGGGCAGCTCGACATCGGCATGCTCGGATCGACGCCGACCATTCGCAACCTCGCGCTTCCCGCGCCGGCGATTCCGATCGCCAATGCCGGCGGCGGCATCAAGTTCCCGCTGCAGGTGCCGCCCGGCTCGCCGATCAAGAATCTGGAAGGCCTCAAGGGCAAGTCGGTGCTCACGATCGTGGGCTCCGATCTTCACCTCGTGCTGAACCTGATGCTGCAGGCCGAGTTCGGCACGGACGATCCCAAGGCGCTCGGCATCACGGTGAAGAACATCCAGGCGTTCGCCGAGCTCACGCGCGCGCAGCCCGGCATCGACGCGGTGCTGAGCGTCGAGCCCGCCGCGCAGGGTGCCGTCAATTCGGGTCAGCTCGTGAACCTGCTGCGCAACGACGGCACGACCGGCCCCGCGTACGACGGCCCCGAGGGCAAGGGCGAAGGGCACAAGATCGCGAGCTTCGCCAAGACCCCGTTCGCGCCCGAGGCGTACTACCCGCACCGCATCTGGTGGGTCGCGCGCGAGGAGTTCCTGCAGAAGAATCCCAAGGCGGTCACGGCGCTGATGATCGCCAACCAGCGCGCATGCACGCTCGTCACCAAGATGACGCCCGATGCGGTGATCGACATGTCGGCCCAGGACTGGAACAGCGACCGCGCCGCGCAGCGGCCGTACGTCGAGAACATCCTCTACCGGCGGCGCGGCTGGTCGTGGATCACCGAAGGCGATGCGCGCACGCTCGTGGGGCTGTCGAAGGTGAAATCGATCTACCAGCAGGAGCTGACCGGCGACCTCGTGAAGCGCACGCTCGCCAAGGCCGCGCCGCTCGCGCGGGAAGCCTACGACAAGACCGGGAAGTTCCCCGACGCGGCGGTGTTCACCGACACCAAGGCCGGCGACATCCGCGGCCTGCCGGTGTGGGAGATCGATCGCTGGAAGACGCTCTGACGCGCGCGCCGGCCGGCGCGTGGGTCATGCGCGATGGCGCAGCTTGCGGATGGCCTCGAGCTGCGCCATCGCCGTCGACAGCTCCGCCTCGGCCATCGCGATCTCTTCCTTCGACGACTTGTTCCGCATGGCCTCTTCGGCGGCGCGCTTGGCTTCGAGCGCCGACTTCTCGTCGAGGTCCTTGGCCCGAATGGCGGTGTCGGCGAGGACCGTGACGACGTGCGGCTGGACCTCGAGGAAGCCGCCGGCAATGAAAACGAACTCCTCCTGCGCCTGGTTCGGCACCTTGATGCGCACCGCGCCGGGCTTGATCTGCGTGAACAGCGGCGTGTGGCGCGGATAGATGCCGAGCTCGCCCATCATGCCGGGAAGCACGACGAACTCCGCCTCGCCCGAGTAGATCTGCTCTTCGGCGCTGACGACGTCGACGTGTAGCGTGGCGGCCATGGCGATTCCTATTGCAGCGTCTTCGCCTTGGCGAACGCCTCGTCGATCGTGCCGACCATGTAGAACGCCTGCTCGGGCAGCGCGTCGCACTCGCCGTCGACGATCATCTTGAACGCGCGGATCGTCTCCTTCAGCGGCACGTACTTGCCCGGCGAGCCGGTGAACACTTCGGCGACGTGGAACGGCTGCGACAGGAAGCGCTGGATCTTGCGGGCGCGGGCAACCGCGAGCTTGTCCTCCGGCGACAGCTCGTCCATGCCGAGGATCGCGATGATGTCGCGCAGCTCCTTGTAGCGCTGCAGCGTGGCCTGCACGCGCCGCGTGGTCGTGTAGTGCTCCTCGCCGACGGTGTTGGGATCGATCTGGCGCGACGTCGAGTCGAGCGGATCCACCGCGGGATAGATGCCGAGCGCCGCGATGTCGCGCGACAGCACGACCGTCGCGTCGAGGTGGCCGAACGTGGTCGCCGGCGACGGGTCGGTCAGGTCGTCCGCAGGCACGTACACGGCCTGGATCGACGTGATCGATCCCACCTTGGTCGACGTGATGCGCTCCTGCAGGCGGCCCATCTCCTCGGCGAGCGTCGGTTGATAGCCCACCGCCGACGGCATGCGGCCGAGCAGCGCCGACACTTCCGTTCCCGCGAGCGTGTAGCGATAGATGTTGTCGATGAACATGAGGATGTCGCGGCCCTCGTCGCGGAAGCGCTCGGCCATGGTGAGGCCCGTGAGCGCCACGCGCAGGCGGTTGCCCGGCGGCTCGTTCATCTGGCCGAACACCATCGCGACCTTCGACTTCGACAGGTCTTCCTGCACGATGACCTTCGCGTCCGACATCTCGTGATAGAAGTCGTTGCCCTCGCGCGTGCGCTCGCCCACGCCGGCGAACACCGACAGGCCCGAGTGCTGGGTCGCGATGTTGTTGATGAGCTCCAGCATCGTCACGGTCTTGCCGACGCCCGCGCCGCCGAAGAGGCCGATCTTGCCTCCCTTGGCGAACGGGCAGATGAGGTCGATGACCTTGATGCCGGTCTCGAGCAGCTCCACCGACGGCGACAGCTCGTCGAACTTCGGCGCGGCCGCGTGGATCGGGCGATATTCATCGGCGTTGACCGGGCCGCGCTCGTCGATCGGGCGGCCGAGCACGTCCATCACGCGGCCCAGCACCGCCGGGCCCACCGGGACCTTGATGTTGTCGCCGGTGCTCTTGACCTTCATGCCGCGGCGCAGCCCGTCGGAGCTGCCCATGGCGATGGTGCGCACGATGCCGTCGCCGAGCTGCTGCTGCACCTCGAAGGTGAGGCCCTGCTCGACCAGCTTGTTCGTGGGGTCGGCCTCGAGCGTCAGCGCGTCGTACACGTGGGGCATGTGGTCGCGCGCGAACTGAACGTCGACGACCGCGCCGATGCATTGAACGATGGTTCCGGTCGCTTGGGTAACCGCTTGGTCCATGTTTTCCTCTTGATTCGCTAGACGGCAGCCGCGCCGCCCACGATTTCAGACAATTCCTTGGTGATCGCCGCCTGCCGCGTCTTGTTGTAGATGAGCTGCAGCTCCTGGATGATCTTGCCCGCGTTGTCGGAGGCGGCCTTCATCGCCACCATGCGCGCCGACTGCTCGGAGGCCATGTTCTCGTTGACCATCTGGAACACGATGGCCTCGAGGTAGCGCCGCATCATGCCGTCGAGGAGCTCGCGCGCATCCGGCTCGTAGATGTAGTCCCAGCCGCCGCTCGTGATCGCGTGCGCCTGCTCGTCCGCCCGCTGGCCCGAGAACTCGTCGGGAACCGGCACGATGCGCCCGCTGCGCGGCTCCTGCTTCATCGTGTTCACGAAGTTGGTGTAGAACACGTAGATCTCGTCGACGCCGCCGTCGAGGTAGCTGTCGATCAGCACCTTCACCGGGCCGATCAGCTTGTCGAGGCGCGGCCGGTCGCCCAGGTGCACGACGCTCGACACGATGTTCGCGCCGAGGCGATTGAGGAAGCCGAGCCCCTTGGCGCCGATCGCCACGAAGTCGACCTCGTGGCCCGCGCCGCGCCACTCGCGGTACTTCTGGTTCACCAGGCGGAGCACGTTGGTGTTGAGGCCGCCGCACAAGCCCTTGTCGGTGGTCACGACGATCGCGCCCACGCGCTTCACCGGCCGCTTCACCAGGAAGGGATGGCGGTACTCGGTATTCGCCTTGGCGATGTGCTGCGCGATCGCGAGCGCACGCTCGAGATACGGCCGCGACGCGCGCATGCGCTCCTGCGCCTTGCGCATCTTCGACGCGGCGACCATCTCCATCGCCTTGGTGATCTTGCGCGTCGAGGCGACGCTCTTGATCTTGTTGCGGATCTCTTTGGAACCGGCCATCGCCCTGTCGCCTAGTACGTTCCCGTCTTCTTGAAGTCCTCGATCGCCGCCGCGAGCGCCTTCTCGTCGGCTTCGGGAAGGTCCTTGTTCGTCTCGATGCGGTTCCAGAGGTCCGCGTACTTGCTGCGGATGAACTGGTGCACCGACCGCTCGAACGACAGCGCCTTCTCGATCGGCACGTCGTCGAAGTAGCCGCGGTTCGCGCCGAACAGCGTGATCGCCTGGTCGGCGACGGCCATCGGCGAGTACTGGGGCTGCTTCATGAGCTCGGTGACCATGCGGCCGCGGTCGAGCTGCTTGCGCGTCGCTTCGTCGAGATCCGACGCGAACTGCGCGAACGCCGCGAGCTCGCGATACTGCGCGAGCGCGAGGCGCACGCCGCCGCCGAGCTTCTTGATGACCTTGGTCTGCGCCGCACCGCCCACGCGCGACACCGAGATGCCGGCGTTGATGGCGGGCCGGATGCCGGCGTTGAACAGGTCGGTCTCGAGGAAGATCTGGCCGTCCGTGATCGAGATCACGTTGGTCGGGACGAACGCCGTGACGTCGCCCGCCTGCGTCTCGATGATCGGCAGCGCGGTGAGCGAGCCGGTCTTGCCCTTCACCTGTCCCTTGGTGAACTTCTCGACGTAATCCGCGTTGACGCGCGCCGCGCGCTCGAGGAGGCGCGAGTGCAGGTAGAACACGTCACCGGGATACGCCTCGCGCCCCGGCGGACGACGCAGCAGCAGCGACACCTGGCGATACGCCCACGCCTGCTTGGTGAGGTCGTCGTAGATGATGAGCGCGTCCTGCCCGCGGTCGCGGAAGTACTCGCCCATGGTGCAGCCCGAATACGGCGCGATGTACTGCATGGCCGCCGATTCCGACGCGCTCGCCGCGACGATGATCGTGTACGCCATCGCACCCGTTTCCTCGAGCTTGCGCACGACGTTGGCGATGGTCGACGCCTTCTGGCCGATCGCGACGTACACGCAGATCAGCTCCTTGCCCTTCTGGTTGATGATCGTGTCGACGGCCACCGCGGTCTTGCCGGTCTGGCGGTCGCCGATGATCAGCTCGCGCTGACCGCGGCCGATGGGCACCATCGCGTCGATGGCCTTGAGGCCCGTCTGAACCGGCTGCGACACCGATTGGCGTGCGATCACGCCCGGCGCGACCTTCTCGATGACGTCGGTCATCTTGGCGTTGATCGGACCCTTGCCGTCGATCGGCTGGCCGAGCGAGTTCACGACGCGCCCGATGAGCTCGGGACCGACCGGCACGTCGAGGATGCGGCCGGTCGCCTTCACCGTGTCGCCTTCGGTGATGTGCTCGTAGCTGCCGAGCACGACCGAGCCGACCGAGTCGCGCTCGAGGTTCAGCGCGAGGCCGAACGTGTTGCCGGGGAATTCGAGCATCTCGCCCTGCATCGCCTCGGACAGCCCGTGGATGCGGCAGATGCCGTCGGTCACCGACACGACGGTGCCCTGCGTGCGCACCTGCGCGCTCGTGTCGAGATTCTGGATGCGGGTCCTGATGAGCTCGCTGATCTCGGACGGGTTCAATTGCATTGCAAGACTCCTTGTTCGTTTACGCTCGGAGCTGGTTCGCCATGGCCGCGAGCTTCGCCTGCACCGATCCGTCGAGGACCGTGTCGCCGACCGTGACGCGTGCGCCGCCGATCAGCGCGGGATTGACGCGCACCGTCGCCTCGATGCGCTTGCCGAAGCGACGCTCGAGCGCGGACTTGATCTCGGCAAGCTGCGCATCCGAGAGCTCCATCGCGGTCTCGATCTCGGCCTTGGCCGTGCCCTGCGCCTGATCCTTCAGGGTCTCGAAGAGCGCGGCGATCTCGGGCAGCAGTGCGATGCGATCGGCCTCGACCAGCACGCGCACGAGGCTGCGGCCGTCCTGGTCCAGGTTGTCGCCCGCGACGGACAGCAGCAGCGATTCCTTCTCCGGTGCGCCGAGCCGCGGATTGTCCAGCGCCTGCGCGACGCGGGGGTCCTGCACGATGGTGGAGGCGAAGCGCAGCATCTGCGACCACGCGTCGAGCGCGTTCTGGTCGCGCGCGAGCGAGAACGCCGCTTCCGCGTAAGGCCGCGCGATGGTGGTCGATTCGGCCATGGCGCCTTACAGCTCCTGCTGGATCGACGCCAGGAGATCGGCGTGCGCTTTCGGGTCGACCTCGCGCTTCAGGATGCGCGAGGCGCCCGCGACGGCGAGATCGGCGACCTGGTTGCGCAGCTGCTCCTTCGCGCGCGTGACTTCCTGGCCGATCTCGGCCTTCGCGTTCGCGATGATGCGCTCGGCTTCGGCGCGCGCCTCGGCGCGTGCGGCCTCGACGGTCTCGGTGCGGAACTTCTCGCCCGTGGCGACGATCTCCGCGGCCTTCTGCTTCGCCTCGTCCATCATCTTGGCGACGCGCTGCTCGGCGCTGGCGAGGTTCTTGCGGCCCTCCTCGCCGGCCTGGAGACCTTCGGCGATCTGGCGCTGGCGTGTCTCGATCGCGCGCGTGAGCGGCGGCCAGATGAACTTGTAGCAGAACCAGATGAACAGCGCGAAGGCGACGGCCTGCATCACCAGCGTGAGGTTCATGTTCATGACGGCTTCCTTGCGAGTGCGGGTGAAGCGGCTTACTTCAACCCAGCCGGGATGAGCGGATTGCCGAAGGCGAACAGCATCGCGATGCCGAGGCCGATGATGAACGACGCGTCGATCAGGCCGAGCAGCAGGAAGACCTTCGCCTGCAATTGCGGGATGAGCTCGGGCTGGCGCGCCGCGCCTTCGAGGAAGCGCGAGCACATGATGCCGACGCCCACGCACGCGCCAAGCGCGCCCAGGCCGATCATGAGGCCGATGCCCACGCCCGTGTAGGCCTGGATCATCGCGACGAATTGCATCTTGTCCATGGTGTTCCTTTCTTGGTTTGCGTGTAGCGGGAGTTGGAGATCAGTGGTGCTCGTGCGCCATCGCGATGTACACGACGGTCAGCATCATGAAGATGTAGGCCTGCAGCACGACGATCAGGATGTGGAAGATCGCCCAGGCGAGGTTGAACACGACGGCCACCGGCGTCCAGCCGATCGCGGCGGAGGCCAGCATCGCGATCAGCAGGAAGATGATCTCGCCGGCGTACATGTTGCCGTACAACCGCAGGCTGTGCGAAAGCGGCTTGGAGATGTATTCGATGGCGTTGAACAGCAGGTTGAACGGCCACAGCAGGAAGTTCGAGCCGAATGGCGCGGTGAAGAGCTCGTGGATCCAGCCGCCCAGCCCTTTCACCTTGATGGAGAAATAGATCATCATCGCGAACACCGACAGCGCGAGCGCGAAGGTCGTGTTGACGTCGGCCGTGGGCACGAAGCGGTAGTGATCGAAGCCGACGGCGTGCAGCGCGCCCGACACGATGTCCACCGGCAGGAAATCCATCGCATTCAGCAGCAGCGTCAGCACGAACGTGGTGAGCGCGATCGGCGCCACGATGGCGCTCGGACCGTTGTAGATGCCCTTCACCTGGTCGTTGATGAAGTCGAGCGAGAGCTCGACGAACGCCTGCGTGCGGCTCGGCACGCCGGTGCTCGCCTTGCGCGCGACCAGCCACATGAAGCCGAAGGCGAGGACGCACACCACCAGCGTGGTCAGCACGGTGTCGACGTTCACCGCCCAGAATCCGCCCGACTCGTTCACCGGTTGGGTGAAGAACGTCAGGTGGTGGTTGATGTACTCGGTCGGAGAGAGCTCTTCGGAGGCGGCCATCGGAGGGAGACGATCAGTCGCGGGCGAACAAGGCAACACGGAACAATAAAACGGTGATCACGAATGCCGTGAAAAACGCCGGCGTGACGACGTCCTTGTACGTCGACAGCACGACCCACAGCTCTCCGATGATCACCAGGATCTTGCTTGCTTCCGCGCGGAACAGCGTCGCCACGGCAGCACCCGCAGTCGAGCGCTTGCCGACGAAGGACACTACCGCATAGACGACGCCGGCCGTGATGTTGACCAGCCCGCCCAGCAGCGCGGACAGCGCGCCATGACCGCCGGCCCACACGCCCGCCACGAGAGCAAGCGCGCCGGTCGCGAGCGCCTGCCACTTGAGGACCGTCAGGTACGGCTTGGTCGAAAGCGGCGGCTGCACGCCCGGAGGGCCGCGCGGATGATGGGTTGCCTACACCGCGCCGGGAAACGAAGCAAACTTTTCGATTTTACTACGCTTTGCCGCGGGCCCGCAAACCGCTGTTGCGGTGCAGCGCGTTGCGCTCACCCGCCCGACAGCGCTGCGACGATCATCACCTCAGCGCCCGCGGGAATGGGCGTCGACAGATCGCCTGCGAGCCTCGATCCGACGAATACCTTGATGTGACGCCGGACGTTCCCCTGCTCGTCGATGATGCGAAAGCGGATTCCCGGGTACCCCAGATCAAGAGCCGCGAGCACGCCGCGCAGCGTCGGCGGCAGCTCCGGCGCGAGAACCGGGACCGCGACGTCGGTCTCCGCCGCGCCGGTGTAGCTGCGCAGCGGCGATGGGATGCGCACGCGCACGATGGCGGCGGCTTCGGGAGACAGTTGTGCGGGCATGGTGGCGAAGCCGATGATGGGCGCGTCGCGCGCCCGCGTGAACGTTATCTTCGGCCGATGCCCGGCGATGCAGTTCCCTGCGTCACGCCGACTCGAGCGCGTAGATGTGCGGCAGGTGCCGCGCGAGGCATCGAAACGTGCGGCCCTCGTCGCGGCTGCCCCACACCTCGCCCGACGTGGTGCCGAAGTAGATGCCGGTGGGGTCGCGCGCATCGCACGTCATGGCCTGCCGCTTCACGGTCCACCACGCCTGCGCTTTCGGCAAGCCCTGGTCCTGCCGCTTCCAGCTGCGGCCGCCGTCGCGCGATCGATACACGGCCGGGCGTCCGCCCGGCGACGTGCGCGGCCACACGCTGGTGCCATCCATGGGAAAGACCCACAGCGTGTCGGGATCGCGCGGATGCGCGACCAGCGGAAGGCCGATCGATCCCACGGCCTTCGGCATGCCGACGCCGATGTCCTCCCAGAGGTCGTTCGGGCGATCGATGCGATACAGGCCGCAATGATTCTGCTGGTACAGGCGATCGGGATGCCCGCCCGCAAAGCGCACGCAGTGCGGATCGTGGCCGTACTCGGGATTCGGAGTGGGCAGGAAATCCGCGCGCACGCCCTTGTTGAGCGGGCGCCAGTCGGCGCCACCATCGGTGGACTCGAACACCCCGCCGCCCGACATGCCGATGTACAGGTGGCGCGCGTCGCGCGGATCGACCAGGATCGAATGCAGCTTCGGCCCGTCGGGCGTGCCGTCCTGGTCGCCACCGCACCACGCCTTGCGCTGCGGATGCTGATTGAAGCCATTGATGCCGTCCCACGTGACACCGGCGTCACCGGAGCGGAACAGTCCCTGCGGCGACGTGCCGGCGTACCAGACGCCCGGCTCGCTCGCGTGCGCGGGGGTGAGCCAGAACGTGTGATCGACGACGCGACCGCTGCCTTCGGCGAACGCAGGCGGACGCGACGCTTCCTTCCACGTGCGCCCGTTGTCGATGGAACGGAACACCGTCGGCCCGAGATGGCCGGTGCGCGCCGCCGCGAGCAGCGTGCGGCCGTCGCGCGGATCGAGCATGGCGTGATGAACGATGTGCCCGAGGAATTGCGGGCCGGCGATCTTCCATGCGTTGCGGGCCGGATCGCTCGCCAGGGTCCACAACCCTTTGCGGGTCGCGACCAGCAAGCGAACACGCTTCGTAGACGCCGTTGGTACCGGCGTCTTCTTGGCACGAGCCATTGGGGACCTCCGCGGCGGCCGGGACTTCATGGGCCCCGGCGCAAAGGGTGCAACGCTACCCCGTGGCCCGCGCGGCTGCAAGCAGGGTTGCCAGACGGGCCGCGCGTTCCTTATGCTCGGAGGTCTTCCGTGCGCAAACCTTCAAGGAGAACGCGATGACGATCAAGGTCGGCGATCGACTGCCACCCGGAACCCTCCAGGAATACCACGACGTCGCGAGCGAGGGCTGCTCGGTCGGTCCCAATCCGGTCGACATGGAGAAATTCACCCGCGGCAGGAAGGTCGTCATCTTCGGGCTTCCCGGCGCTTTCACGCCGACGTGCTCGGCAAAGCACGTTCCAAGCTTTCTCGCGAACTACGACAAGCTGAAGGCGCACGGCGTGGACGCCATCGCCTGCATGGCCGTCAACGACGCGTTCGTGATGGGCGCGTGGGGCCGCGACCAGAAGACCGGCGACAAGGTGCACATGCTCGCCGACGGCAGCGGTGAATACACCCGGAAGCTCGGTCTGGAGTTCGATCTCACCGCGCGCGGCCTCGGCGTGCGATGCCAGCGCTTCTCGATGCTCGTGGACGACGGCGTGGTGAAGACGCTCAACATCGAGGCGCCGGGCAAGTACGAAGTGTCCGACGCCGAAACGCTGTTGAAGCAGGTCGGCTGATCGAAGAACCGACGCCGCGCGGCGGCCGAGCGGCCGCCGTCTGCGCGTTGCCGGTCGTTCGCGGCGCGCGCTTACTTCAGGCGCGCCAGGATGCCGTCGAGGTGCTCGAGAGATGCGTAGCGGATCACGAGCCGACCCGCACCCTTGCGCCCCGGCTCGATGCGCACCGACGCACCGAGGCGCTCGGCGAGCTCGGTCTCGAGCCGCGCCGTATCGACGTTGCGCTCCGCGTTGCCGCGTGCGCCCGGCGCTCGGCGCGACGGATCGAGCAGCCGCTGGACGAGCCGCTCCGTTTCGCGCACCGACAGGCCTCCTTCGACCACGCGTGAGGCGGCTCCGCCCTGCTCGGCGAGCGGCAGCGCGAGCAGCGCGCGCGCGTGCCCCATCTCGAGCGCGCCGGAGTACATGTAATCCTGCACCGGCTTGGCGAGCCCGGTGAGCCGCAGGAGGTTGGTGACGGCGCTGCGCGAGCGGCCGATCGCCTTCGCCGCGGCATCGTGCGTCAGACCGAACTCCTCGACGAGCCGCGCGAGGCCGTGCGCCTCCTCGAGCGGATTGAGGTCCTCGCGCTGGATGTTCTCGATCAGCGCGAGCGCGAGCGCCGACTGGTCGGGAATGCTGCGCACGAGCGCGGGAACTTCCCGCAGTCCCGCCTGCTGCGCCGCGCGCCAGCGCCGCTCGCCCGCGATGATCTCGTAGCGCCCGCCATCGATCGGACGCACCAGTATCGGCTGCACGATGCCCTGCTCGCGGATCGATTCCGCGAGCTCGGCCAGCGAGCCGGCGTCCATGCGGGTGCGCGGCTGATATTTGCCGGCACGCAGGCGATCGACCGACAGCGTCTGCAGCGAGTCGTCGGCCGGCGCGCGATCGTCCGAGCCCGACAGCAGCGCGTCGAGGCCGCGGCCCAATCCCTTGGGACGAATCATTCGGCCGCCTCGCTCGCCTCGTGCGGTGCCCGCTCGACAGCGGTGCCGTCGCGCGCTTCCATGCGACGCAGCATCTCGCCGGCCAGCGCGAGATAGGCCAGCGCGCCCTTCGACTGCGCCTCGAGCTTCAACGCGGGAATGCCGTGCGAAGGCGCCTCGGCGAGACGGATGTTGCGCGGGATGACGGTCCGGTACAGCCGATCGCCGAAGTGCTTCTCGAGCTCCGCGGTGACATTCAGCGCGAGCGTGTTGCGCGGGTCGTACATGGTGCGCAGCAAGCCTTCGATCTCGAGGCGCGGATTGAGATGCGCGCGCACCTTCTTCACCGTCTGCACGAGGTCGGACAGCCCTTCGAGCGCGTAGTACTCGCACTGCATGGGTATGAGCACCGCGTCGGCCGCGCAGAGGCCGTTCAGCGTCAGGAGGCTGAGCGACGGCGGGCAGTCGAGCAGGATGAAGTCGTACTCGTCGGCGACCTGGTCGATCGCGCTCTTCATCTGTTGCAGCGCTTCGGCCAGCGCGTCCTTCAGGCGCGTCTCGCGTTCCGGCAGATCGACGAGCTCGACTTCCGCGCCCGCGAGCTCGCGATTCGCCGGCACCAGGTCGAAGCCGCTCGTGGGGGACGGAATGCGAACGTCCGCGATGCGACGCTCGCCGAGCAGGACTTGATAGACCGTCTCCTTCAATGCGCGCTTGTCGACGCCGGCGCCGGTCGTGGCGTTGCCTTGCGGATCGAGATCGACGACGAGCACGCGCCGCTTCATGGCGACCAGGCTCGCGGCGAGGTTCACCGCGGTCGTGGTCTTGCCGACGCCGCCCTTTTGATTCGCGACCGCAAGGATGCGCGTCATGCCTGCTCGCGCGGGCGCATCACGATGAGATGCCGCTGCGCATCGAGCCCCGGTACGTCGATCGACGGCGCGGCGATGACATCGAGGTGCGGCGGCAGCTCGCGCAGCTCCTCGTCGGGATGGACGCCCTTCATGGCGGCGAGCACCCCGTGCGGCGCGAGATGACGCGCCGCCCCGTGGGCGAAATCGCCGAGCTCGCTGAACGCGCGCGAGATGACGACATCGTACGGCGCCGACGGCTCGAACGCTTCGACGCGCGCCGTTGCAACGTCGACGTTGTGCAGCGCGAGCTCGATTGCCGCCTGCGTGAGGAACGTGGTCTTCTTGCTGTTCGAGTCCAGCAGCGTGACCTTCCATTCCGGGCGCGCGATGGCGAGCGGGATTCCGGGCACGCCGCCACCCGAGCCGACGTCGAGCAGGCGCAGCGCGGGGCGCATCGGCAGGTGCGGCAGCACCGCCAGCGCGTCCAGCACGTGGTGCGTCACCATGCGCTCGGGCTCGCGGATCGCGGTGAGGTTGTACGTCCGGTTCCACTTGGCGAGCAGATCCACGTAGCGCTGGAGCGCGTGCTCGCCGCCCGGGGGCAAGCGCACGCCCAGGGCGCGCAGGCCGTCTCCCAGGCCGACGCGGGCCGCATCCCGCCGCACGGCAACGCTCACGCGGAAGCCCGCACCGGCGGCGTGGGGGCAGCCGCCCGTCGCTTGAGATGGACCAGCAGAAGCGAGATCGCGGCCGGCGTCACGCCCGAGATCCGCGCCGCCTGGCCGACCGTTTCGGGTCGGTGGACGCCGAGCTTCTGCCGCACTTCGATCGACAGGCCACGCACGCTCGCGTAATCCAGGTCGCCGGGCAGGGGCATGTCCTCCTCCACGCGGCGGCGCGCGATCTCCTCGTGCTGGCGCTCGATATAGCCCTCGTACTTGGTCGCGATCTCGACCTGCTCGGCGACGGCCGGATCCTGGACCGCCTCGCCGGCGCCGGGCAAGGCGTGCAGCGCGGGATATGAAACGGCAGGCCGCCTCAGCAATTCCGACAGTGAGCGCTCACGTTCCAAGGGCTGGCCGAGAATTCGTATCGCCACTTCAGACGGCACCGAGCCGGGGCCGACATACGTCACTTTCAGCCGCTCGCGTTCCTGCTCGATGGCATCGCGCTTGCGGCAGAAGGCGTCCCAGCGCGCGTCATCGACCACGCCCAGCCGGCGGCCTTGCTCGGTCAGCCGGAGGTCGGCGTTGTCTTCGCGAAGCTGCAGCCGGTATTCCGCGCGCGACGTGAACATGCGGTAGGGCTCGCTTACGCCGCGCGTGACGAGGTCGTCGACGAGCACGCCGAGATACGCCTCGTCGCGGCGCGGGCACCAGCCGTCCTGACCGCGAGCCGTTCGCGCGGCATTGATCCCGGCGAGCAGGCCCTGCGCGGCAGCCTCCTCGTAGCCCGTGGTGCCGTTGATCTGGCCCGCGAAGAACAGCCCGGCGATGGCCTTGGTCTCGAGCGTGGACTTCAAGGCGCGAGGGTCGAAGTAGTCGTACTCGATCGAGTAGCCCGGCCGCAGGATATGCGCGTTCCCGCAGCCTGGCAGTGAGCGGACCAGATCCAGCTGGACGTCGAATGGCAGCGACGTGGAGATCCCGTTGGGATAGATCTCGGTGGTCTCGAGGCCCTCGGGCTCCAGGTAGATCTGGTGACTGTCGCGCTCGGCGAACCGCACGACCTTGTCTTCGATCGACGGGCAGTAGCGCGGGCCGATGCCCTTGATGACGCCGGTGAACAGCGGCGAGCGATCGAGTCCGCCGCGAATGATGTCGTGCGTGCGTCGATTGGTGTGCGTGATCCAGCACGGCACCTGGCGCGGATGCATGGCCCGATTGCCGACGAAGGAGAACACGGGCGCCGGATCGTCGCCAGGCTGGACCTCCAGGCTCGCGAGGTCGACGGTCCGGCCGTCCAGGCGCGGCGGTGTGCCGGTCTTCAGCCGCCCGGCCGGAAGGTTCAGCTCCCGCAGGCGGGCGCCGAGCCGCTTCGCCGGTGGGTCGCCCGCGCGACCCGCTTCGTAGTTCTGCAACCCGACGTGGATCAGGCCGGACAGGAAGGTCCCGGTCGTGAGAACCACGACGTCGGCTTCGAAGGCGAGCCCGATCTGCGTCATGACCCCGCAGACGCGGTCACCGTCGAGGAGCAGATCGTCGACCGGCTGCTGAAACAGCGTGAGGTTCGGGGCGCGCTCCAGGCGATTGCGGATCGCGCGCCGGTACAGCACGCGGTCGGCCTGCGCGCGGGTCGCGCGCACCGCCGCGCCCTTGCTGGAATTGAGGATGCGGAACTGGATGCCGGCTTCGTCCGCGGCGATCGCCATGGCACCGCCCAGGGCATCGACCTCCTTGACCAGGTGCCCCTTGCCAATGCCGCCAATCGATGGATTGCACGACATCTGGCCGAGCGTCTCGATGTTGTGCGTAAGGAGCAGCGTAAGGCTGCCCATGCGCGACGCCGCCAGCGCAGCCTCGGTTCCCGCGTGACCGCCGCCGACCACGATGACGTCGAAACGTTGTGGGAACTTCATGTTTTCAAGGACTTGACAAGCGCCGCCGGCATCGCGCATTTTACCACGCGGACACGCTGCGCCCTTAGCGCGAATGACCGATGTTTCACGTGGAACAAGGCCCTCGACCCTGTTCCACGTGAAACCATGAGGTCTACCGAAGGGAGGTCTACCGAAGGGACGTCTAGGGAGGGTCTACCGAAGGGCGGTCAGGTCCCGAGGCGACGGCCCAGCCGGCTGCGCTCGGCGGCCAGTTGCGCAGGCTGTTTCGAACCGAGGCGGCCGAACAGCCTGTCATGCGAGGCCAGTTCGCGTTGCCACTGCTCGCGATCCACCGACATCGCGCGTCCGAAACGACCCGGGTCGAATGGCAAGCCGTTCCAGTCGACGTCGTCGTAGCTTGGCGCGTAGCCGAGCGGCGTCTCGACGGCCTTGGCCTGACCGGTGCAACGCTCGACGATCCATTTCAGGATGCGCATGTTCTGCCCGAATCCCGGCCAGATGAAGCGACCCTCGGAGTCCTTGCGGAACCAGTTCACCGTGAAAATCTTCGGCGGCTGGCGAACGGCGCCGCCCATGCGTAGCCAATGGGCGAAATAGTCGCCGACGTGGTAGCCGCAGAACGGCAACATCGCGAACGGGTCGCGGCGTACTTCGCCGACTGCGCCGGCGGCGGCAGCGGTCGTCTCCGAACCCATGGTTGCTGCCTGATACACCCCCTGCTCCCAGGTCGGCGCTTCCGTCACGAGCGGAATGGTGTCCGAGCGACGCGCACCGAACACGAATGCGGCAACGGGCACGCCCGCCGGGTCGTCCCACGCAGGATCCAGCGACGGACATTGTGTGGCCGAGACGGTGAAGCGGGCATTGGGGTGAGCCGCCTTGCGACCGCATCCGGGCGTCCAGGACTGCCCTTGCCAATCGGTCAGGTGGGGCGGCGGCTCGCGCGTCATCCCCTCCCACCACACGTCGCCGTCGTCAGTCAGCGCGACGTTGGTGAAAATGACGTTCGCGCGCAACGTCTCCATCGCGTTGGGATTCGACTCGTAGGACGTGCCGGGCGCGACTCCGAAGTATCCGGCTTCGGGATTGATCGCATGGAAGCAACCGTCCGCGCCGGGTTTGAGCCACGCGATGTCGTCGCCGATCGTGCTGACCTTCCAGCCGTCCACGCCCGGCGGAGGGATCAGCATGGCGAAGTTCGTCTTACCGCACGCGCTCGGGAACGCAGCGGCAACGTAACGCTTGTCGCCGCTTGGAGTCGTTACACCCAGGATGAGCATGTGCTCGGCCAGCCAGCCTTCGTCTCGTCCCATCACGGAGGCGATCCGAAGCGCGAGGCACTTCTTGCCGAGCAGCGCATTTCCCCCGTAGCCCGAGCCGAAGCTCCAGATCTCGCGTGCTTCGGGGAAATGGACGATGTACTTGTTGGCAGGATTGCACGGCCACGGCACGTCGGCGGCCCCCGGCTCGAGCGGCGCACCCACCGAGTGCACGCAGGGCACGAACGCGCGGTCCGTGCCGAGCACGTCGTACACCGACTTTCCCATGCGCGTCATGATGCGCATGCTGACCGCGACATACGGGCTGTCGGTCAGCTCGACGCCGATGTGCGCGATCGGGCTGCCGAGCGGCCCCATCGAGAACGGCACGACGTAAAGCGTGCGCCCGCGCATGCTGCCGTCGAAGAGCCCATGAAGCGTTCGGCGCATGTCCGCGGGCGCGACCCAGTTGTTGGTCGGGCCGGCGTCCTCCTGCCGCTCGCTGCAGATGAACGTGCGGTCCTCGACCCGCGCGACGTCCGACGGCGGCGACCATGCGAGATAGCTGTTCGGGCGCTTGGCCGGGTTGAGCCGCCGCAACGTGCCGGCGGCGACCATCGCGTCGCACAGGCGGTCGTACTCCTCCTGGCTGCCGTCGCACCAGGCGATGCGGGCGGGCTTCGTCAGCGCGGCGACCTCGCGCACCCAGCCCAACAGGCGTGCGTGGCGTACGTGATTCGGCGCACCAACCGACGCGGCGAGCGTCGCAAGCGATTCAGGTTGATTCATGTCGTCGACGTAAAAGCGTTGCGCCACCGTGCGCGCGGCGGGTCGATCACTCTAGCACGCACGCACCACACGACGTAAGTTACGCAGTCGCCCTGTTCTGGCCCGGTGGCCTGACCGATTGCGCGACGGTTTCGCATCGTCACGCGGCATCCAGACGGCGCAGCGCTTCGACGGCGCAGCGCAACCGCAGCCGCGAAGGCTGCGTCAGGTCGAGCTGGTCCCACGGCACACGATAGCCGCCGCCCTTGCGCGACAGCCGCAGCGCGCGAAGGATCGCGCGTCCGAGCGACCACGCACCGAGGCGCTCGAACAGCGCGAACGCGCCGACGTGATATTCGATCACGACGCCGTCGCGCGTTGCGCGAATTTCCTCGAGATGACCGACCGCGTTGCCGTCACGGTCGTAGACGCGGCGATTGAGCAGCAGCTCGAAGTGCAGCTCCCGCGCCATCACGATCCCCAGATGCGCCCGATGAGCCGCGCACGCAGGAAACGCTCCCACGCGCGTGGCGGCGCCGCCTCGGCGTGGATCTTGACGTGGCAGTCGCCGCCCTGAAGGCGCACGTCGCGCCACGCGACGCGCCATGGATCGGCGTCGGCGCGTCCGAAGCGCCGGGCCAGCGACGCCACCCAGCGTCCGATGCGCGGAGACAGTCGTCGCGCCTGCGCGACAGCACCGATCTCGATCGCGACAACGCGCGGCGGCCCGCGGCCAGTGTCGACGAGCACGAGGCCGTCGGCGCGGCCCAGCACTTCGCCATTGGGATCGAGCACACGGCTGTCCAGGCAATCGCGCGCGAGATCGATGCGGTCAGCCGCCACTGGAGATCTCCAGCGGAATGGTCACGACGGCGAGGACGCAGGCAAGCGCCATCGTGAACAGCACCACGGCGTTCGACAGCCAGCCGTTGCGCTGATCTTTCATGTAGCTGCGGTCGTTCATGATGAAGAGGAACGGCAGCACGGCGACGGGCAGCGTGGCCGAAGTGAGAGCCATCGCGATGTTGGTCAATCGCACCGGGCTCACCCCTGCGAGCAACAGCAGCACGCCGATCACGATTGCGCCGGTATACGTCGTGCAGAATCTCGCGTTGTCCTTCGGTCGACCGTTCTGCGAGCCGTTCCAGCCGAAGCCTTGCGCAGCCATGTACGCCACGGACAGCGCGACCTCGAGCGCCGTGCTGAAGCATGGAATCGCGATCGACACGGCGAGAATCCAGAATCCGGCCGCGCCGAGGGCATCGGTCATCAGCAGGCCAAGCTGCGCATAGTGATCGACCGCGATGCCGCGCGGGGCGAGCACCTGCGCCGCGACGACCAGCACGGCAACCGAGATGAATGCGCCGAGTCCCATGCCGAGTGACGCAATGATGCGATTCATCACGAGGTGGCTGCGGTCCCAGCGATCCTCGATGGCGCCGGACGAATAGAAGAACATGAGGTAGGGCGTGATCGACGCGCCGAGGATGTTCGAGGCGAGGAACCAGTACCGCGCGCTGTCGTGGTCCGGCGTCGTGGGCAGCAATCCCTTCGCGACGTCGATCCAATCCGGATGCAACATCACGGCGACGACGGCGAACGAGATGGTGACGAGTCCCAAGGCCGCCACGCCTTCCTCGATCACCGCGAAGTTGCCGAACCAGATCGTGAGCCACCCCACGAGCGCCACGGGCACGGCCCACCACCGGTAATCGATACCCGTCATGAACTCGACGGCGATGCACACCCCGCCGAGCTCCGCGCCCAGCACGAGAAGCATGACGACGCCGAGCACGCCGAACAGCACGATGAAGTAGTTGGAGCCGAAACGCTCGCGGATCGCGTCGGTGATCGTGCGGTGGCTGATCGCGGCGAGCCGGCCCGATTGCTCGGCGAGGAAGATGATGCACAGCGCGCCCAGCACGATGGCCCACGCGAGCCGGAAGCCGTACAGCGCCCCGGCCTGCGCTGCGGTCGTGATCGACCCGATGTCGAGGAAGCCGCCGACGCCGGTGACGATGCCGAGCCCGATCTCCAGGAACTTCTTCATGGGAGGCGAGCGAGCGCCTTCGACGTCGCTTCGAGCCGTTCCACGACAGGCGCCATCGCGGCGCGATCGTCGTGCGCAGCCGCCGCGCGCGCAGCCGTCAGTGACGCGTCGAGCTCCGTCGCGAGATCGCGCAGCGCGGCACGCGCGTCGACGGCGCTCGCATGCGCGGAGAGCTCGCGCGCCGTATCCCGAACGCCTTCCTGCGCCGCCTTCAGCGTGCGTGCGACATAGCCGCGCGGCATCTGGTGCACGACCCACGCCTGCGCAACCATGTGCGCGGTCGCCGACCAGGAGCGGACCTTCTGTTGGTCCTGCTTCAGCGAGTTCGCGTGCGCCGCGGTGACGAGCAGCATCGACACGACCACGAGCGCGATGCCTCGCGCCATCATCGGGCCTCGCAGGCAGGCGGTGCCGCGACCGACGACAGCGCGCGCGCACCCAGCCATACCGCGAACGCGAGGTAGACCGCGCCGCCGGGAATCCACATGATGAGGCCGCCCACCTGCTGATCCTCGAGCACCGTCAGGCCGAAGGGCGGCTCTGCATCCGCGCCGAGATACCACGGCGTCGACGCGAACGTCAGGAGCGCGCCCAGCGCGCCCGTCGTGAGCGTGGTGAAGAACAGCGTCGCGATGCCGCGGACGGCCACGGTGCGCGGCGGCCCCGGGCGCAGCACGCTCCACCAGAAGCACAGCGCGACGACGAGGAACGTCGCGTGCTGGAGAATGTGCACGCCGGGATGCGCGAGCGCCGCGCGGAACCAGAGCGGCATGTGCCATGCCCACAGCGCCAGCGTCTGCAGCACGCACGCGCCCGTCACCGATGTGCACGCGCGCCAGATCCCGAGCGATTGCCAGGCGGACAGCGACGCGCGCAGCCTCGCGCGCCCACGCCGTCCCAGCGCCCACGCCCAGCGCGCGAGCGGCCTGCCACGCACGAGCAGCGGCGCGGCGACCAGCATGATGATCTCGTGCTGCGACATGTGCAGCGCGAACGAACGCTCCGACCACTCGTCCAGCGGCCCGAACAGCGACGCCGCGAGCACCGCGAGCCCCGCGCTGAACCACCAGCCGTCGTGCAAGGCCGGACCGCGGCGCCCCGCGCGTCGCAGCGCGAGGCGATGGGTACCGAGCGCATACGCCGCCGCCGCGAGCAGGATGAGGATCGCGACGGCCGCTTCACCCATCGGCGCGTCACTGGAAGCACGGCGAGAGAGCGGCGGCGACGTACCATTGGAGGAGCGTCGCGAACAGGAACAGCACGCCGAGCGCGAGCCCGATGCCGCCGAGGAAGCGACGTGCCACCACCGGCGGCGTCGCAGGTTCGCCGCGCAAACGGCGCAGCGTCCATGCGCTGAGCGCGAGGCCGACCAGCGTCGCAACCAGCGTCGCGATCGGTGCGACATGCATGAGCGCGCGCGCCTGCTCGCGGCATGCGAGCGGCGCGACCGCGTATGCCACCGAGAGGCTGCAGAGGAACATGCTGGGCACCACGATCACTGCCCACCATGGTGCCCACCGCAGCGAAGCGTCCATGGTCGTCACATCCAGCGCGGCGCCCAGTACAGCACGACATAGATCGGCAGCCAGGCGCCCACCACGAAGTACCAGTACAGCGCGTTCTCGCTCACGTCCGCGTAGCGCTTGCCCTCGAGCGGCCCGGTGAAGAACAGCGCGGCGAGCACCGCCGAGTCGAAGGTGTCGGTGACGAGGTGCGTGGTGTGCAGGCTCAGCAGGAACCAGACCGCCGACCCGTACGCGTTCGTGTCCCATTTCACGTTGAGCGCGGTGTACTCGAACCCGCGCACGACGATGAACGCGATCGCGAACAGCAGGCACACGCAGAGCCAGATGCGCACACCGCGCAGGTCCTGGCGCTCGCCGGCCTTTTTCGCGAGCTGGTTGGGAATGAGGCTCGCGAGCAGGATCAGCGTGTTCACCGTGCCCCAGATGAGCTCGGGCGGATCGGCGCTCGGCGGCCACGTCTGCACGCGGGTGCGCACATAGAAATACATGATGATCGCCAGCGCGAATGCCGTGCCTTCGATCGCCGCCACGCCGACCGTGCCCCACCACATGAGCGAGCTCGTGCCGAACGCGTAGCTCGGCAGGGCGCGCGCGTCGACATCGCGCGAGCCGGGATCGAGCACGACCTCGCTCACGGGCTCTTCTCCAGCGCGCGATGGCGCCGCGCCTCGGCGCGCGTGGGCCAGAACCAGATGGTCAGGGCGATGGCGACGGGAATCGAGCCCCATACCACGGCCCACGGCGTGAAGATCGAGCCGATGAACAGCACGGTGGTCGCGATCGCCGAGATCAATGGCCAGATCGTCGGTGTCGGCATCGCCACGCGATGATCGGGATGCGCCTCGAGCCCGCTGGTGACGAGCGTCTCCGGCGGCGAGCGCGACAATCCGCGCACCTCGCCGGCGATGCCGCCCGGCGTCCACAGCGGCGTACGCGACGTGATCACGGGGATGCGATGCGTGTTGCCGAACGCGGGGGGCGACGAATACCACCATTCCAGCGTGTCGGCCTGCCATGGATTGGCGCCGGCCAGCGCGCCGTAGCGAAGACTCCGCGCGACGTTCACCGCGAAAAGCAGGATGCCGAACCCCAGCACGATCGCGCCCACCGTCGCGGTCATGTTGAGGGCGCCCCATCCCATCGCCGCCGAGTACGTGTACACGCGCCGCGGCATGCCCTCGAGCCCGAGGATGTGCATCGGGAAGAACGCCACGTTGAAGCCGATGAACATGAGCCAGAACGTCCAGCGCCCGAGCTGCTCGTCCATCATCCGTCCGGTGACCTTGGGGAACCAGTAATGGAACCCGGCGAACAACGGAAACACCGCGCCGCCGATGAGCACGTAGTGCAGATGCGCCACGACGAAGTACGTGTCGTGGAGCTGCAGGTCGAGGGGCACCGACGAGACCATGATGCCGGTCAGGCCGCCCAGCACGAGGATGAAGAAGAAGCCCAGGACGAACCAGAGCGGCGTGCGCAGGACGGTCTTCCCGGTCCAGAGCGTCACGGTCCAGCAGAAGAGCTGCACGGCGGTGGGAATGGCGATCGCCATGCTGGCCGCGGTGAACAGCACCTTGCCCACGTCCGGCAGCGCGGTTGCGAACATGTGGTGCACCCACAGCCCGAACGACAGGAACGCGGTCGCGATCAGCGACACCACCATCGCGGGATAGCCGAACTGCGGGCGGCGCGCGAACACGGGCACGATCGCCGACACCACGCCGAGGCCGGGCACGAAGATCATGTAGACCTCGGGGTGCCCGAAGAACCAGAAGAGGTGCTGCCACAAGAGCGCGTCGCCGCCCTCGGCGTAGTTGAAGAAATGCGTGCCCACGAGGCGATCGAGGATGAGCGCCGTGCTCGCGACCATGACCGCCGGCATGGCGAACATGGTCATGAACATCGTCACGAGCTGTGCCCACACGAAGAGCGGTATGCGCTCGATCGTCATGCCGGGCGCGCGAAGCTTGAACACCGTCGTGATGATCGACACGGTGACGAGCAGTCCCGACACCTCGGTGAACGTGATCAGCTGCGCCCAGAAGTCGCTGCGCTTGCCGACGCCGTACTGCGGGCCCGCCAGCGGCACGTAGCTGAACCAGCCCGCATCCGGCCCGACGTCGAGCACGAACGCCGTGTACAGCATCAGGCCGCCGAAGAGGTAGAGCCAGTACGCGTACGCGATCATGCGCGGGAACGCGATGTTGCGCGTGCCGAGCATCAGCGGAACGAGGTACACGCCGAGCGCGGCCATGATCGGCACGGCGAAGATGAACATCATCGTCGTGCCGTGCGTGGTGAAGATCTGGTTGTAGCGGTCGGGGCCGATCAGCCCGTTCTCGGGCACCGCGAGCTGCAGTCGCATGAGGAGCGCGAGGATTCCCGCGAGCACGAAGAACCCGAACGCCGTGACGATGAAGCGCAGCCCGATGCGCTTGTGATCGATCGTGGTGAGGAAGCCCCACAGGCCAACGCTCTCCTCGGGCAGCGGCGCGTCGCGCGCATCGCGCGCGGGGTCGGCGAACACGTCGCTCGAACCGGGCAGTGCGGGCGTGCTCACGACGCGCGGTCCCTCATTTCAGCGTGGCGAGATAGGCGAGCAGCGCGCCCATGTCGGCCGGCGGCAGGTTGTTGCCCGGCATGTTGGTGCCGGGCTTGATGCGTGCCGGGTCCTCGATCCACGCGGCGAGATTCGCCGGCGTGTTATCCAGCGTGACCGCGGCGAGCGTCATGCGGCTCGCCACGTGCGTCAGGTCGGGGCCGTGGCGTCCGTTGGCCGTCGTGCCCTGCACCGCGTGGCACATCGCGCACGTGCCGCTCTCGAAGACGTGCTGGCCCGCCGCCGCGGTGGGATCGCTCGGCGTCGACACGGTCTCGCGCTGATGAGCCTCCCACTTCGCGTACTGGTCGGGCGGATCGGCGACGACGAGCAAGCCCATCCAGGCGTGCTGGTAGCCGCAGAACTCGGCGCACTGTCCACGGTAGATGCCGGGACGGTCGGCGCGGATCGTGTGCGTCGCGACGCGACCGGGAATGAGATCCTTCTTGCCATGGAGGTTGGGCACCCACAGGCTGTGGATCACGTCGTCGGCCTTGAGCGAGAAGATCACCGGACGGCCGACCGGGATGTGGATCTCGTTGGCGGTGGTGAAGACCTTGGAGGGATCGGCATTGTCGTACGACGCCTCCCACCACCACTGATGGCCGGTGAGCTCGATGTGCAGCGCGTCCTGCAACGGCAGCCCGGCGAGCGCGCGGTCGGTGGCGATGGTGGCGATCACGAGCGCGGCGAGCCCGAGCGCGGACACGATCACCGCCGCGCTCACGATGCGCGTGAGGCGCCGGTGCTCCTGCTCGGAATGCGCAAGATCGGGCGTCTCGATCTCGCGCCGCGTCCGCCGCAGCACCGCGATCCACGCGGCGCCGACGAGCAGCACGAACACGACGGTCGACATCGCGAGCATGAGGTCCCACAGCGCGACGAGGTGTTGCGCCTGCGGTCCCGCGGGGTCGAGCGCATCCTGCAGCGGAACGGCCAGCGCGCGGCTCGAGGATGCGAGCGCGACCACGGCCGCGATCGATCGTGCGCGGCTCATGACGGCGGCTGCGGCGTGCCGTACGGCGTCGTCGGCTGCGGATCGACGCGGTTCTCCGACGGCTTCGCCTGGATGGAATCGTTGCGCGACGGTGCGGCGGTCTTGCTCGCCTTCCCGCTCATCGAGCGGACGTACGCGACGAGCTCCCAGACCTCCTTCTCGGGAATGCGGCCGCCGAACGCGGGCATGCCGTTGGGCCGGCCCTGCACGATCGTCGCGAACACGTTGGCCGGGTCGCTGCCGTAGATCCAGACGTCGTCCATCAGCGCCGGCCCGGATCCGCCGCCGCCCTCGGCGTGGCAGCCGGTGCAGTTGTACCAGGTGAAGAGACGCTTGCCCTCCGAGAGCGCGTAGGCGTTGTTCTCGTCGGGATTGACGACGTGCGGCGGCTGGTCGGGCGCGCCGGGGATCACCTCGGACATGCGCAGCGACTTGATCGCCGTCGCGCCCGACGGCGTCTCGTCGAAGTTGCGCTGCTCGCGCTGGCAGCCCGCGATCGCCACGATCATGACTGCGACGAGCGCGATGCGCCGGTTCATGGCGTCCGCGCCGACGCCCACACGCGCTGCGCGTCGCCCACCGGCACGTCGTACTCGCGCAGCACCGCCTCGATCTGCGGGCGAATCCGCTCGAGCGTGCGCGTGAGCGTCTCGCGCAACGCCGTGTCGCCGCGGCGAACACCCACCGCCATGTCGAACGCCTGCGCCTCGCGCGCCCGCGTGTCGATCGCGGGGACGAGCTTGACCTCGAACGGCTCGCGGTGGGCAAAGTAACCGGCCTGCGGTGCCCAGACCAGCGCAATGTCGATCGTTCCCTCGCCGAGCGCCTCGATCATGCGCTGCCCGACAGGCACGGTGCCGAGCGGCACGTAACCGATGACGTTGTCCGCGATGCCGCGATGCGCGAGCGCGTTGCCCGGCGGCGTGGCAGCCATGTCGTTGCCCACGAGGGGGACGCCGATGCGCAGGGTGCGAAGCCGCGGATCGTCGTAGCTCGTGAGGGCGCTCACGCGATCCGCGCGATACGCGAACATGTAGCCGGCGCGGTAGTAAGGCGGCGTGGTGAGCACGGCCTCGCTGTGCGCGGGCACGCCCATGACGACGTCGCACACGCCGGCATCCAGGGTGTTGCGCACGAAGCCGCGGCGCTGCGGCCACCAGTAGTAGCGCAGCTCGGCGCCGAGCGCGTCGGCCATGAGGGATGCGATGCGATTCTCGAAGCCGCTGCCGTCCCGGGTCGAGAAGGGCGCGTTGTCCGGATCGGCGCACACGCGCAGCACGCCGCTGTCCATCGCGCTCGGCAGCCCGGCGAGCGCGGCCGCCGACGCACCCGCCATGACGAGCGCGGCGAGGCGCACGCCGTCGCGCTCACGGAAGCGCAAAGACATACAGCATGCCTCCCTTCGTCGTCTTGTCCTTGAGATCGGGCAGCACGTTGACGAATCCGAGCGCCGCCGTGCCGTCACGCGTGTCGAGATCGCCCGAGACGAGCGCGCCGGCCCAGCCACCCACGCCGGAGAGGATGGCGATGTACTGCTTGCCGTCGGGGCCGCGATACGACACCGGCTGACCGATGACGCCTGAGCCGGTCTTGAACTGCCACAGCGGCTTGCCGTCGCGCGCGTCGACCGCCTTGAACCAGCCGTCCATCGTGCCGTAGAACACGACGTCTCCCGCCGTCACGAGCGCACCGCTCCACACCGGAAGGTCCTCGTCGATCTTCCAGGCAATGCGCGCGTTCACGGGATCGAACGCGGCGAACTCGCCGCGGTGGCCGCCGGGACCGGGTTTCATGCGCACCTCGGCGCCGACGTACGGCGTGCCCGAGATGTAGTTCGCCTGCGACGTCACGGCGTCCTGGCACAGGTTCTGGTGCGGGATGTAGACGAGCTTGGTGCGCGGCGAATACGCCGCGGGCTGCCAGTCCTTCGCGCCGGGCGACGCGGGACAGATGTCGCGGACGACCGTGCCGTCCTTCGGTATCTTGTCGGGTGCGTACTTGAGCTTGCCGGTCTCGAGGTCGACGCCGGTCGACGTCGTGATCGCCGCATACGGCGTGGCCGAGATCACCTGGCCGCTCGCGCGATCGACGACGTAGATGTAGCCGTTGCGATCGGGATGCACGAGCACCTTGCGCGCCGATGCGCCGTCACCGAGATCGATGAGAATGTTCTCGTTGATCCCGTCGTAGTCGTGCATGTCGTGCGGGCTCCACTGGTAGAACCAGTGCGCCTCGCCCGTGTCCGGCTCGCGCGCGAAGATGCCCGCTGTCCACTTGTTGTCGCCGGGACGCTGCTCGGGATTCCACGGACCCGGGTTCGCGGTGCCGTAATAGAGCAGGTCGGCCTGCGGGTCGTACGTCACGAAGCCCCACACCGTGCCACCGCCGATCTTCCACGCGGTGCCCGGCCATGTGGACACGCCGAGATCCTTGCCCTTGTCGCTTTGGTAGTGGGGCTGGAACTTGGATCCGATCAGCACTTCGCTGTCCGGCCCGGTGCTGTACGCGCGCCACACCTGCTTGCCGGTCGACGCGTCGAGAGCCGTGAGCCATCCGCGCACGCCGTACTCGCCGCCGCTGTTGCCGACCAGCACCTTGCCCTTCACCACGAGCGGCGCCATGGTCATGGTCTCGCCGTTGCTGATCTCGCCGAGCTTGGTGCGCCACAGCTGCTTGCCGCTGGACGCGTCGAGCGCGATCGTCTGGTCGTCGAGCGTGTTGAAGAAGATGCGGCCCGAGTCCCAGGTCGCGCCGCGGTTGACGACGTCGCAGCACGCGACGCCCTGCGCGGACGCGCTCGGATGCGGCTCGTACTTCCACTTGACCGGCGCGCCGGGCTTCGACAGGTCGAGCGCGTAGACGATGTTCGGGTACGGCGTGACGATGTACATCGTGCCGTTCACCACGATCGGCGCGGCCTCGTGGCCGCGCAGCACGCCGGTCGAGAACGTGAACGCGGGCCTCAGCGTCGCGACGTTGCTCGCGTTGATGTCGGTGAGCGGGGAGAAGCGCGTGGCGGCGTAGTCCCGGCCCGGCATGGGCCAGTCGCCATCGTTCGTGCCGGGCGACGCGGCGTTCGCCATCGCGCCGGCGACGGCACACGCGGCGAGCACCGCGAGACGCATCGAAAACCCTGGATGCTTCTTTGGCATGCGATGTCGGGACGCGCTGCTGATCCCGCGCTGGTTGCGCAAGAGGCATACCACCGACATTGCGCTTGTAGTTCATGCACTTGGCGAGGCGGACTGTCCCGCCTAGGTGCATCCTTACGCAGCCGCGCCGGAAAAATTTTCCGGCGAGCCGGGACCCCTACTTGCCGATGCAGAACCGCGAGAAGATGACCCCCAGCACATCGTCGGCGGTGACCTCGCCGGTGATGGTGGCGAGCTCTTGCTGGGCCTGCCGCAAGTCTTCGGCGAAGAGCTCGAGCGGCGGCGCGTCGGCCGCGAGATGCGCCGCCGCGGTTGATAGATGCGTCTGTGCGGCCGCCAGCGCCGCGACGTGACGGGCGCGCGCGATGAACGCGCCTTCGCCCGCCGCGTCGACGCCGGCGAGCGACAGCACCTCGTGCTCGAGCAGCGGTACCCCTTCGCCGGTCAGCGCGGAGAGCCACACGTGGGTGCCGGTCGCGCGACGCTCGACCTGCGGTGCCATCGCGCCGAGATCGCTCTTGTTGTGCACGATCACGCGCGGCAGCGCAGGCGGCAGGCGTGCGACCAGCGCGCGGTCCTCCTCGTGCAGCGCGTCGCCCGCCTCGCGCGCGTCGACCAGGATCACGGCGAGGTCCGCGCGCTCGATCGCCGACCAGGCACGTTCAATTCCGATCCGCTCGACGGCATCGTCGGTGTCGCGCAAGCCGGCGGTGTCGACGACAGTGAGTGGAACGCCGCCGATCTCGATCGGCCGCTCGACCGTGTCGCGCGTGGTGCCCGGAATCTCGGTCACGATCGCCGCATCCTCGCGCGCCAGGCGGTTGAGCAGGCTCGACTTGCCGACGTTGGGTCGCCCGACCAGGACGACGCAAAGGCCGTCGTTCAAGCGCGCGCCGGCCTGCGCGCGCACGAGGAGCGCGTCGACCTGCGCGCGCAACCCGTCGAGGCGCGCGGCGGCATCGGCCGCGCGCACGAAGTCGATGTCTTCTTCCGGGAAGTCGAGCGACGCCTCGGTCAGCGCGCGCAGCTCGGTCACCGTGTCCACGATGGCGTGAATGTCGGCCGAGAAGGCGCCGGTGAGCGTTCGCGCGGCCGCCCGTGCCGCCGTCGCGTTCGCAGCCTCGATCAGGTCCGCGACGCTTTCGGCTTGCGCGAGGTCGAGCTTGCCGTTGAGGAACGCGCGCCGCGTGAATTCGCCCGGCTCGGCGATGCGCGCGCCGAGGTCGATGCAGCGCGCGAGGAGCAGCCGCAGCGCCGCCGGGCTGCCGTGCGCCTGCAGCTCGAGCACGCTCTCTCCGGTGTACGAGTGCGGCGCGGGAAAATAGAGGGCGAGGCCGGTATCGATCGGCGCGCCGTCGGCATCGCGAAACGTCGCGTACGTCGCCACGCGCGGCGGGGGCACCTCGCCTGCCAGCGCCTGCGCGACCGGTTCGATGCCCGTGCCCGACACACGGACGACGCCCACACCGCCACGCCCGGGCGCCGTGGCGATCGCAACGATGGTCTCCGGATGCGCTCGCGGACCCACGGCTTAGCGCTGCTGCCGCGCGAGCGGTTGCATCTGCGGCGCGGCGCGGGGGAGCGCCGCCGCCCCTACCGGCGCTTGGCTGCCAATGCGGCCTGCTCCCGCGTGATGACGCGATTCATGTGCCACTGCTGGAAGATCTGGATGCAGTTGTTGATCAGCCAGTACAGCACCAGCCCCGCAGGGAAGAACAGGAACATCACCGAGAAGGCGATCGGCATGAACTGCATCACCTTCGCCTGCACCGGATCGGTGACCGGCGTCGGCGACAGCTTCACCTGCAGGTACGCCGTCACGGCGTAGATCACCGGCAGCACGTACCACGGATCCGGCGCGGACAGGTCGTGGATCCAGCCGATCCACGGCGCGTGGCGCAGCTCCACCGCCGACAGCAGCACCCAGTACAGCGCGATGAACACCGGGATCTGCACGAGGATGGGCAGGCAGCCGCCGAGCGGGTTGATCTTCTCCTGGCGGTAGAGCTCCATCATCTTCATCTGGAGCTGCTGCTTGTCGCCGGCGTATTGCTCCTGCAGCGCCTTCATCTTCGGCGCGACGAGCTTCATCTTGGCCATGGAGCGCGCGCTCGCGTGGTTGAGCGGATAGAACGCGCTCTTGATGAGGATCGTCATCACCACGATCGCCCAGCCCCAGTTGCCGAGCAGCGAATGCAGCCACTTCAGCAGGAGGAAGAGCGGCGCCGCGATGATCGTGAAGATGCCGTAATCGACGACGAGATCGAGCCCCGGGGCGAGCTTGCCGAGGGTTGCCTGGTCCTGCGGGCCGACGTACAGCTTGCCGCTGATCTCGCCGGTCTGGCCCGGCGGGATCGTCACGCCGTCGTAGCGCACGCCGGCGGTGTAGAGGCCGTTGTCGAGCTTGTTGGTGTAGAACTGCCGCGGCACCGGCTTGTCCTGCGGCGGCAGCCACGCCACGACGAAGTAGTGCTCGATCATGCCGATCCACCCGTTGTCGGCCTGGCGCGTGTACGGCGCCTTGCGCGACGGGTCCTCGGCCTCCTTGTCGATCTCCTTGAATTCGACTTTCTTGAACTTGTCCTTGTCGTCGTAGACCACCGGCCCGACGAACGACGCGGGCGCCATCGAATGCGTCGGCACCGCCTGCTTGGTGTCGCGCATCAACTGGAAGTACGCCTCGGGCGAGATCGGCGCGCTGCCGGTGTTGGTGATCTCGAACGCGGTGTCGATCACGTAGCTGCCGCGATGGAACGTCAGCACCTTGACCACCTTGTCGCCGTTGGCCGCCGTCGCCTGCAGCTTGAGCTGCACCGAGTCGGCGCCGGGCGCGAGCTCACGCGGACCGGGCAGCACCTCGAAGGCGGTGCGGTGGTTGGGCATGCCTTCGCCGATCAGGCCCGACTGCGCGACGAAGGTGCGATCGGCGGTGCGCATCAGCGCGAGGTACGGCTTGCTCTGATCGAATGCGTCGCGGTGCTTCGCGAGCGCGACCTGGGTGATCACGCCGCCGGTCGTGTCGACGTCCGCGGTGTAGAGGTCGGTGCGAATGGAAACGATCTGCCCGGCCGGCGCCGCGGCCGTCGGCGGTGCACCGGCCGCGGGAACCGCCGCGGGGGAGGATGCCGAAGGCGTCGCGCTCGGCACGCTCGCCGGCGGGATGCCGGGCTGCGCTGGCGCGGTGGCGGGCGCGGGTGCCGGCGGCGGAGCGTGGTCACGCTCCCAGGCCTGCCAGAGGTAGAACCCGGAGAAGAAGAAGATCAGCAGGAGGATGAGGCGCTGGGTGTCCAAACCGGCCATAGATGACTTTCGCGTGCGTGCCCGTGACGGATGCTGTTCAGGGAACGGGATCGTACCCGCCCGGGTGATAGGGATGGCAGCGGGCGATGCGTTTCACCGCGAGCCAGCCGCCCGCAAGTGCGCCGTGGCGCTCGATCGCCTCGCGTGCATAGTCGGAGCAGCTCGGATAGAAGCGGCAGTTGGCGCCGAGCAGCGGGCGAATCGCGTATTGATAGCCGCGCAGCAGCGCGACGAGCACGCGCTTCATGACGCGACGAGCCGCTCGATCAGCGCGGCCGCCTCGGCCGCCGCGCCGCGGATCGCCTCGCGCGGCACGGCCTGGCGCACGCGCACGATCACGTCGAAGCGCTCGACCGCGGGCCGCGCCTCGCGAAGCTTCTCGCGCAGCCGGCGGCGCAAGCGGTTGCGGTCGACCGCGAGCGCGATCGCGCGACGCGGAATGATGAAGCCGACGCGCCCGGGCTGCTGCCCGGCGGGCGCGGCGACCAGTTGCAGAAAGCGTCCGTCGATGCGGACGCCGTCACGGAAGATCGCCTCGAATGCACGTGCGCCGCGCAGGCGATAGGCGCGGGCACCGGCGGTCCTGCGCGGAGCGCGCGGCGTCAGACCGGCGTGAGGCGGACGCGGCCCTTCGCCCGGCGGGCGGCGAGCACCTTGCGTCCACCGACGGTGCTCATGCGGGCGCGAAAGCCGTGATTGCGCGCGCGGCGGATCTTGGAGGGCTGGAACGTGCGTTTCATGGGGTCGATGCCTTGATCTCTGGAAGCGCGCTGCCGCCCGACTCGGCGACAGCGGAAAAGCCTTACATTAGAGCGCGTTGGGCGCCCGTCGTCAAGACGGGGCGAAAATGCCGCCGGAACGCAAGCGGTCACTCGCACCGCCAGCCGCGGCAGCCGCGCGCTTCCCGGTTTTGCCGACGACGTTCGCGCGCGCCTGTGGATAACCCGGTTGCGCGCGGCTACAATCGCGGCACAAAACGGCAGCCGACGCAGCCCCGGAAACGGATCGGCATCGCGTCAGGCAGCCGGGCGTGCCGGATGTTCCGCGCGCCGTCTCATCACTCCAGGACGTGAATATCGCACCCCCTCCGCCCGCCTGGGCCGCCTGTCTCGCCGTCTTTCAGCGCGAGCTGACGCCCCAGCAGTACGCGACCTGGATCCGGCCGCTCTCCTGCGCGGACGAGTCCGGCACGCTGCGCCTCACCGCGCCGAACCGGTTCGTGCTGCAGTGGGTGAAGGACCGCTTCGGCGGGCGCATCCAGGCGCTCGCGAGAGAGAACTGCGGTGACGCCGTGGCCGTCGAGTTCGCGGTCGCCGACGCCCCGGCGCGCGAGCCCGAACGGACGGCCGCCCCGGCCGCAGCGCCGGCGGTGAACGGCCATGCCGGCCCCGCCGCGCCTGTGGAAAGCCCGACGTCCCTGGCGCCCCGGCCGCCCGGCGTCGCGCCTCAACCCGCGCTCCGCAAGCCCGAGCCGGGGGGCCTCAACCCCACGTTCACCTTCGCCTCGTTCGTGGCGGGCAAGGCCAACCAGCTCGCCCGCGCCGCCGGCCTCCAGGTCGCCGATCACCCGACCTCCTACAACCCGCTTTTCGTGTACGGCGGCGTCGGCCTCGGCAAGACGCACCTCATCCAGGCGATCGGTCATCACATCCTGTCGCAGAATCCCGCCGCCAAGATCCGCTACATCCACGCCGAGACGTACGTCTCCGACGTCGTGCGCGCGTACCAGCACAAGGCCTTCGACGATTTCAAGCGCCATTACCGCTCGCTCGACCTGCTCCTCGTCGACGACATCCAGTTCTTCGGCGGCAAGAGCCGCACGCAGGAAGAATTCTTCTACCTGTTCAACACGCTGATCGAGGCGCACAAGCAGGTCGTCATCACGTGCGACACGTATCCCAAGGAGATCGCGGGCATCGAGGAGCGCCTGATCTCGCGCTTCGGCTGGGGCCTTACGGTGGCGCTGGAGCCGCCGGAGCTCGAGATGCGCGTCGCCATCCTGCTCGCCAAGGCCGCGCTGTCCGGCATGCGCCTGGACGAGCAAGTGGCCTTCTTCATCGCCAAGCACATTCGCAGCAACGTGCGCGAGCTCGAGGGAGCGCTGAAGCGCATCATGGCCTATTCGAACTTCCACGGCCACGAGATCAACCTCCCCATGGCCAAGGAAGCGCTCCGCGACCTCCTCGCCGTGCAGAACCGGCAGATCTCGATCGAGAACATCCAGAAGACGGTCGCCGACTACTACAAGATCCGCGTATCGGACATGCACTCGAAGAAGCGCTCGCGCGCGGTCGCTCGGCCGCGCCAGGTCGCCATGGCGCTCGCCAAGGAGCTCACCCAGATGTCACTGCCCGAGATCGGCAGCAATTTCGGTGGGCGCGATCACACCACGGTGCTCCACGCGTGCCGGCAGATCGCGAGCCTGCGCGAGACGCACTCCGACCTCAATCACGACGTCAATTTCCTGCTGCAGGTCCTGCGCAGCTGAGCTTGCCCGCGCAGGCGGCAACAACGCGCGGGGCCGGGCGAGTTCGACGCCCCGGGCGGCTTTTGTCGCGACCTTCGAGCCCTCGCCGAACGGCCTCCGGCGCGATTGCGTGCGGTGACGTAACTCCACTGATTCGTCTAGAAAAACGGCCCGGAACAATGTATAATTTGGGGATTGGGAGGGCCTAGAAGAAATGCTTCAAAACGCTCCCCAAACGATCCACAGCGGCTCCCGCGGTTTTCCTTGCTGTCCGCGTAGCGCCAAGCGTCTGAACGCACGGCGCAATACCCGGTTGTACGCGTTTTCCGCGGTCTCCTATTAACGTTCTCATGCGTTTATAGACTTCAACAATGCAACTGAAACAGATCGCTCGCGATGCGCTGTTGCGTCCGTTGCAGGCCGTGTCCGGGATCGTCGAACGCAGGCACACCCTGCCCATCCTCGCCAACGTGCTGCTCGAGCAGAAGAACGGCCACCTCAACGTGACCGCGACCGACCTCGAGATGCAGATCACCGCCGTCAGCGAGCTCGCCGGCAAGGAGGGCCAGTCCACCACCGTGGGTGCGCGCAAGCTGCAGGACCTGCTGCGCGCGCTGCCCGATGACGCGTCGCTCAACCTCGACGTGGCCGGCAGCAAGATGACCGTGCGTGCCGGGCGCTCGCGGTTCAACCTGCAAACGCTGCCCGCAGCCGACTATCCGCGCATCAGCCTCGGCGCCGAGCAGCTGCAGACGCTCTCGCTGCCGCAAAGGGACTTTCGCGCCTTGCTCCGCCTCGCCGAGTTCGCGATGGCCCAGCAGGACATCCGCTACTACCTGAACGGCATGCTGCTCGTGGTCGACCAGGGCTCGCTGCAGGCCGTCGCGACCGACGGCCATCGCCTGTCGTGGGCGAGCCTCAAGGTCGACGGCGATTTCGCGCGCCAGGAGGTGATCCTGCCGCGCAAGACGGTCCTCGAGCTCGCGAAGCTGCTCCAGGACGTCGAGGATCCGGTCACGATCGACATCCTCGCCAACCAGGCGCGCTTCCGCTTCGGCAACGTCGAGCTCGTCTCGAAGGTCGTCGACGGCAAGTTTCCGGATTACAACCGCGTCATCCCGACCGGCCACGCCAAGCAGATCCAGCTCTCGCGCGTGGAGCTGCTGGCCGCGTTGCAGCGCGCGGCGATTTTGTCCAACGAGAAGTTCCGCGGTGTGCGCCTGGTCCTCGCCGACGACACGCTGCGCATCATCTGCACGAACAGCGAGCAGGAGGAAGCCGAGGAGGAGCTCGAGGTGCCCTACAAGGGCGACAACCTGGACATCGGCTTCAACATCACGTACCTGCTCGATGCGCTGCAGAACCTGTCGAGCGACGACGTGTGCTTCGCCTTCGGCGACGCCAACTCGAGCGCGCTCGTGACCATGCCGGACCGCGACGACTACAAGTACGTCGTGATGCCGATGAGAATCTGATGACCCCAGAGCAATCCCAGCCCAACAGCCACCCGCAGCGCAACGGCGACGACTACGACTCCTCCAGCATCAAGGTCCTGAAGGGCCTCGAGGCGGTGCGCAAGCGCCCGGGCATGTACATCGGCGACACGTCCGATGGCACGGGGCTGCACCACATGGTCTTCGAGGTGCTCGACAACGCCATCGACGAGGCGCTCGCGGGCTATTGCGACGACATCAAGGTCGTCATCCACGCGGACAACTCGATCTCCATCGTCGACAACGGGCGCGGCATTCCCACCGACGTCAAGGACGACGACGAGCTGAAGCGCTCGGCGGCCGAGATCGTGATGACCGAACTGCACGCCGGCGGCAAGTTCGACCAGAACAGCTACAAGGTATCCGGCGGGCTGCACGGCGTCGGCGTGTCGGTGGTCAACGCGCTCTCCGAATGGCTGAAGCTGCGCATCTGGCGCAACGGCCACATCCACCACATGGAGTTCCGGCGCGGCGTCGCCGTCGCGCCGCTGGCCGTGGTCGGCACGACCGATCGCCGCGGCACCGAGGTCCACTTCATGGCCTCGCCGGAGACCTTCTCGCGCATCGAGTACCACTACGAGATCCTGGCCAAGCGGATCCGCGAGCTGTCGTTCCTGAACAACGGCGTGAAGATCGAGCTGCTCGACCAGCGCGACGGCAAGAGCGAGAACTTCGCGCACGTCGGCGGCGTGCGCGGCTTCGTCGAGTACATGAACCGCAGCAAGACCGTGCTGCATCCCAAGGTCTTCAGCGCCATAGGCGAGAAGGACGGCGTCACCGTCGAGGTCGCGATGCAGTGGAACGACTCGTACGCCGAGTCGGTGCAGTGCTTCACCAACAACATCCCGCAGCGCGACGGCGGCACGCACCTCACCGGCCTGCGCCAGGCGATGACGCGCACGCTCAACAACTACATCGAGAAGGAAGAGGTCGCGAAGAAGGCGAAGGTCGAGACCACCGGCGACGACATGCGCGAGGGCCTCACCTGCGTGCTGTCGGTGAAGGTGCCCGAGCCGAAGTTCAGCTCGCAGACCAAGGACAAGCTCGTGTCGTCCGAGGTGCAGCCGATCGTGCAGGAAGTCGTGAGCGCGAAGCTCGCCGAGTTCCTCCTCGAGCACCCGGGTGACGCGCGCATCATCTGCGGCAAGATCGTCGACGCGGCCCGCGCACGCGAGGCCGCGCGCAAGGCGCGCGAGCTCACGCGGCGCAAGGGCGTCCTCGACGGCATGGGCCTGCCCGGCAAGCTCGCCGATTGCCAGGAGCGCGATCCGTCCCTGTGCGAGCTGTATCTCGTCGAGGGCGATTCCGCAGGCGGCTCGGCGAAGCAGGGCCGCGACCGCAAGTTCCAGGCGATCCTGCCGCTGCGCGGCAAGATCCTCAACGTCGAGCGCGCGCGCTTCGACAAGCTGGTGAGCTCGCAGGAGATCGTCACGCTCATCACCGCGCTCGGCACGGGCTTCGGCAAGTCGAACAACGGCGAGAAGGACGACAAGGACGCCTACAACCCCGACAAGCTGCGCTATCACCGCATCATCATCATGACCGATGCGGACGTCGACGGCTCGCACATCCGCACGCTGCTGCTCACGTTCTTCTACCGGCAGATGCCCGAGCTCGTCGAGCGCGGTCACATCTACATCGCGCAGCCGCCGCTGTACAAGGTCAAGCAGGGCAAGGAAGAGGTCTATCTCAAGGACGACCACGAGCTGAAGCAGCACTTGCTGCGCGTGGCGCTCAAGGGCGCGGAGCTCGTACCCGGCACCGACCTGCCCGCGCTCGCCGCCGAGTCGTTCGGCAACGTCGCCCGCGAATACCTGCTCGCCGAGGCGGTCATCGAGCGGCTGGGTCGCCTGGTCGACCCGGCGGCGCTTCGGGCAGTGCTCAACGGCGTTCGCCTCGACCTTTCGAGCGAGGCCGCGGCGCGAGCCAGCGCGCAGGCGCTGCAGGCCGCGATCGACGATCCCGAAGTCGCGGTGGAGGCCCGCTACGACGCGACGACGGAGACGCATCGCGTGGTCATCATTCGCACGCATCACGGCACGCCGCATGCGAGCGCGCTCGACGCCGACTTCCTGGCGAGCGGCGACGCCGCTCAGATCCATGCGGCCGCCGACGTGCTGCAGGGACTCATCCACGCCGGCGCGGTCGTGAAGCGCGGCGAGAAGAAGCAGGCGGTGAAGTCGTTCAAGGAAGCGCTCGACTGGCTCCTCAACGAAGCACGCGGCAGCGTGACGCAGCAGCGCTACAAGGGGCTGGGCGAGATGAATCCCGACCAGCTGTGGGAGACCACGATGGACCCGAGCGTGCGCCGGCTCCTGAAGGTGCAGATCGAGGACGTCATCGGCTCCGACGACATCTTCTCCACGCTGATGGGTGAGCAGGTCGAGCCGCGCCGCGCGTTCATCGAGACGAACGCGCTCGGCGTCAGGAACCTCGACGTCTGACGAACCCATGCGGGCACGCGTCGCGCCCGCTCTTTTGGCGATACATCCAATGATTCTCTTCGCCCGCGCACTGCTCTTCGTCCTGTGCGCGCTGGCGCTGCCCGCTTCCGCCGAGCAGACGTCGCGCATCATCGTGAAGTTCAAGGAAGGTAGCGCCAAGGCGCTGATGACCCGCGAGGCGCGCAGCGCCCGCCTTGCCGAGGAGACGGGTGTCGCGATGGCGCCGCTGCGCACGCTTGCCATCGGCGCCGATGTCGTCGCGCTCGATCATCCCGTCGATACCGGCGTCGCGCGGACCCTCGCGGCGAAGATCGCTGCGCGACCCGACGTCGAGTACGCGGAGCCGGACTACCGCGCGCACGCGATGCGTGTCGCGAACGACGAGTTCTTCCCGGCGCAGGCCTACCTGTACAACAATGCCGCGGGCATCGGCGCCCTGCCGGCCTGGGACATCACGCAAGGCTCGCCGAGCGTCGTCGTCGCGGTGCTCGACACCGGCGTGCTGCCGAACGTCGACCTTGCAGGTCGCGTGCTGCCCGGCTACGACATGATCTCCGACCCGTTCGTGGCCAACGACGGCGACGGTCGCGATGCCGATCCGAGCGACCCCGGCGACTGGCTGCTGGCCGGCGAGAACACGGGTGATCACGCCGACTGCACCGTGTCGTCGAGCTCGTGGCACGGCACGTCGGTCGCAGGCGTCATCGCTGCGGACGCGAACAATCACGTGTGGACGACCGGCATCGACTGGTACGCCAAGATCCTGCCCGTGCGCGTGCTCGGCAAGTGCGGCGGCTACACATCGGACATCGTGGACGGCATCGCGTGGGCCGGCGGCCTGCCGGTGCCGGGGGTGCCGTCCAACGCGAATCCCGCGCAGGTGATCAACCTGAGCCTCGGCGGCGATCACGATTGCAGCCAGGCCGAGATGGCGGCCATCGGGGCCGTGTACCTGCACGGCGCGACGCGCGCCGTCGTCGTGGCGGCGGGCAACGAGAGCGAGGACGTCGCGCAGTCGGCGCCCGCCAATTGCCCGGGCGTCATCGCGGTCGCCTCGACGACATCGCTCGGCGATCTAGCCCAGTACAGCAACTTCGGCAGCGGCATCACGATCTCCGCGCCCGGCGGACAGTACAACCCGCGCCTCGGCACGCAAGGGATCGTCACGCTGTTCAACACCGGCGTCACCACGCCCGACACCGATACGTACGGTGTGCGGGGCGGGACGAGCCTCGCCGCGCCGATGGTATCCGGCATCGTGTCGCTCATGCTGAGCCTGGCGCCCGACCTGAGCGCGCAGCAGGTGCGCGATATCCTCGTGTCCAACGCCAAGCCGTTCCCTGCGACGTCGACCTGCAACACGCAGACCTGCGGCGCCGGCATCGCCAACGCGTGGTACGCGGTGCAGGCAACGGCAGCGATCGCGCCGCCGCGAGACACCGTCGTCGTCGCCGAGTATTACAACGCGTCGCTCGACCACTATTTCATCACCTGGGTCGATGCCGAGCAGCAGAACCTGGACGCCGGCAACACGCCCACCCAGTGGGTGCGAACAGGCTACGCGTTCAACACGTACAAGGCCGCGACGTCCGCGAGCTCCCCGGTGTGCCGGTACTACATCCCGCCCGCGCTCGGCGACTCGCATTTCTTCGGCCGCGGCACCACCGAATGCACGAACACCGGGTTGCGCAACCCGACGTTCGTGCTCGAGGATCCCGCCTTCATTCAGATGGTGCTTCCGGTGAGCGGCAACTGCCCCGCCGGCACCGTGCCGATCTATCGCGTGTTCAGCAATCGCGCGGATGCCAATCATCGCTACATGACCGATCCCGCCATGCGCGATCAGATGGTCGCGAAAGGCTGGGTTGCCGAGGGCGACGGACCCGACCTCGTGGTGATGTGCGCGCCGCACTAGCGGAGGCTTCGCCATGACGCATGAGAATGCAGTGCGCCTCGACGAGCGCGTACGCGACGTGCTCGCGCGGCTTCACGTCGCGCCTTCGGACGTGCTCCCGGGCGTGTGTGTCGATCCCGCGCGCTTCCAGGGCTCCGGAGCGACGATCGAGTCGCGCAATCCCGCCAACGAGCGCCTGCTCGGCCGCGTGCAGCTCGCGTCGAGCGAGGATCTGGATGAGGCGCTTGCGGGCGCTGCGCAGGCGGCGCATGCATGGCGCGATGTTCCCGCGCCGCGCCGCGGCGAAGTCGTTCGGCGCTTCGGCGAGGTGCTGCGCGAGCACAAGGACGCGCTCGGCTCGCTGGTCGCGCTCGAGAACGGGAAGATCAAGGCCGAGGGCGACGGCGAAGTCCAGGAGATGATCGACATCGCCGACTTCGCGGTCGGCCAGTCGCGCATGCTGTACGGACGCACCATGCCTTCCGAGCGTCCCGCGCACCGCATGATGGAGCAATGGCACCCGCTCGGCGTCGTGGGGGTCATCACCGCGTTCAACTTTCCGGTTGCCGTATGGGCGTGGAACGCCATGCTGGCGTGCGTGTGCGGCAACGCCGTGGTGTGGAAGCCTTCGCCCAAGACGCCGCTCTGCGCGATCGCCGTGCAGTCGCTCGCGAACCGCCTCATGCAGGAGCTGCGGCTGCCGCCCATCTTCTCACTCGTGATCTGCGACAACGCGCTCGCATCGGCGCTCGTGGCCGACGTGCGCGTCGATCTCGTATCGTTCACCGGATCGTCGCAGGTCGGACGCGAGGTGGCGCGCACCGTCGCGGGCCGCTTCGGCAAGTCGCTCCTCGAGTGCGCCGGCAACAACGCGGTCATCGTGGCGGAGGATGCGGACTTCGACCTCGTCGTTCCTTCGGTCGTGTTCGGCGCGGTCGGCACAGCCGGCCAGCGATGCACCACGACGCGGCGCCTCATCGTGCATCGCAGCCGCGAGGCCGAAGCCCTCGCGCGCCTGCGTCACGCGTACGAGCAGGTGCGCATCGGCGATCCGCTCGACGCGTCCACGCTCATGGGCCCGCTGATCGACGCCACGGCGGTGGACAATTACCGCGCGGCGCTCGACGAGGTGTGCGCGGCCGGCGGACGCATCGAGTGCGGCGGCCGGGTGCGGCCCGGCCCGGGTCATTGGGTCGAGCCCACGATCGTCACCGGCGTTGCGCGCGACGCCGGCGTCGTGCAGCGCGAGACGTTCGCGCCGATCCTCTACGTGCTGCCCTTCGACACGATCGAGGAAGCCATCGCCATCAACAACGGCGTGCGGCAGGGGCTTTCGTCGGCGTTGTTCACGCGCAGCGTGCGGACCGCGGAAGCGTTCCTCGCCGCGGGCGGCAGCGACTGCGGCATCGCCAACGTGAACATCGGCACGTCGGGCGCCGAGATCGGCGGTGCGTTCGGCGGCGAGAAGGAAACGGGCGGTGGCCGCGAGTCGGGCTCGGACGCCTGGCGCGCCTACATGCGGCGCCAGACCAACACGGTCAACTGGAGCCGCGAGCTGCCGCTCGCGCAGGGGATCCGGTTCGACGTCTCCGCCTAGCGCTTCACTTCCGCAGGAGCCACAGCAGCAACGTCACCGCCAGCGAGATCAGGATGCAGGTGACGATGGGGAAGTGGAAGGACCAGCCGTCGCGCTCGATGTGGATGTCGCCCGGCAGTCGGCCGAGCCCGATACGGGCCAGCCACGGCCACGCCACACCCGCCACGAGGAACAGCACGCCGAGGACGATCAGCAGGCGTTGCACGGCGGCGCGCGCTATCCGAGGCTCTGCGCGTGATAGCGCAAGTGCTCTTCGATGAACGTCGCGATGAAGAAATACGAGTGGTCGTACCCTTCGCGCATGCGCAGGTCGAGCGCGACACCGTTGCGCGCGCACGCCTCCTCGAGCAGCGCCGGCTTGAGCTGATTATCGATGAAAGGATCGCGGGAGCCCTGGTCGATCCGGATCGGCGGCCCTCGCCAGCCGACGTCCTCGACCAGCGCGGTCGCATCGTAGGCTCGCCAGGCGCCGCGATCGCTTCCGAGGTAACCGGTCAACGCTTTCTCGCCCCACGGGCTACGCGTCGCGGAAGCGATTGGCGCGAACGCTGAAACGCAACGATAGCGCTCGGGGTTCCTGAGGGCGACGATGAGCGCGCCGTGTCCACCCATCGAATGACCGAGGATGCCCGTGCGCGAGGCGTCGATCGGAAACTGTGCCGATACCAGCTCGGGCAGCTCGTGCGCGATGTACGAGTACATGCGGTAGTGGTCGCACCAGGGTGCCACCGTGGCGTCGACGTAGAAGCCGGCGCCCACGCCGAAGTCCGAGGCATCCGCCTCGCCGGGGATATTGAGACCCCGCGGGCTCGTGTCGGGCACGACGAGCGCAAGCCCGAGCTCGGCCGCGATGCGCTGCGCGCCCGCCTTCACGATGAAGTTCTCCTCGGTGCACGTGAGGCCGGACAGCCAGTACAGCGCCGGCACGCGCCCGTGCGTCGCTCGAGGCGGCAGGTAGAGGCCGAAGCGCATGATGCTGCGCGTCTCGCGCGAGACATGCGAGTAGACGGCTTGCACGCCGCCGAAGCAAAGGCTGCGCGATACCAGGGCCGCGGGCGTTCCACCCATCGACACGAGCGCGGCCGCGTCAGTAGGTGACGACTGCGCGGATCGACTTGCCTTCGTGCATCAAGTCGAATCCTTCGTTGATGCGATCGAGCGGCAGCACGTGCGTGATCAGGTCGTCGATATTGATCTTGCCGTCCATGTACCAGTCGACGATCTTCGGCACGTCGGTGCGTCCGCGCGCGCCGCCGAACGCCGTGCCCTTCCAGACCCGGCCGGTCACGAGCTGGAACGGCCGCGTGCGGATCTCCTGGCCCGCGCCGGCCACACCGATGATCGTGGCGACGCCCCAGCCGCGATGACAGCATTCCAGCGCCTGGCGCATGACGTCGACGTTGCCGATGCACTCGAACGAATAGTCCGCGCCGCCGCCCGTGAGGTCGACGAGGTACGGCACGAGATCGCCCTTCACCGCGCGCGGATCGACGAAGTGCGTCATGCCGAACTTGCGCGCGAGCGCCTCGCGCGCCGGATTGACGTCGATGCCGACGATCATGCTGGCGCCCACCATGCGGGCGCCCTGCACGACGTTGAGGCCGATGCCGCCGAGGCCGAAGACCACCACGTTCGCGCCGGGCTCGACCTTGGCGGTGTTGATCACGGCGCCGATGCCCGTCGTGACGCCGCAGCCGATGTAGCAGACCTTGTCGAACGGGGCGTCGTCGCGGATCTTCGCCACCGCGATCTCCGGCAGCACCGTGAAGTTCGCGAACGTCGAGCAGCCCATGTAGTGATGGACGGGCCTGCCGTCGATCGAGAACCGGCTGGTGCCGTCCGGCATGACGCCCTTGCCCTGCGTCGCGCGAATCGCCGTGCAGAGGTTCGTCTTGCGCGACAGGCACGACTTGCACTGACGGCATTCGGGCGTGTAGAGCGGAATGACGTGGTCGCCTTTGCGCACGCTCGTCACGCCGGGGCCGATGTCCACCACGACGCCCGCGCCCTCGTGGCCGAGGATCGCGGGAAAGAGTCCCTCGGGATCGGCGCCCGACCGCGTGAACTCGTCGGTGTGGCAGATGCCCGTCGCCTTGATCTCGACCAGCACCTCGCCGGCCCTGGGACCTGCCAGCTGCACGGTCTGTACTTCGAGCGGCGCTCCCGCTTTGTGTGCGACGGCTGCGCGAACGTCCATGAGGATCTACGTGCGCCCGCGGCGCGTCGTCTTCCTCGATTTCGTGGCGGGTGTCTTGCGCGTGCCGGCGGCCTTGCGCGTCGTCTTGGCGCCGCTGCGCGTCGTGGCCGCGCCCTTGGTCGTCTTGGTTGCCGGTTTCGCCTGTCGCGCCGTCACGGTCTTGGCGGCGGTCGACCGCCCTGCAAGCGGCTTGCCTTTCGCCGCTGCGGTGGGGACGCCGCCGGCCCGCTCGCGCGAGGCGTTGAGCGCAGCGCTCGCGACGTACGCGGGCACTTCGGCCTCACGAGAGGTTCGTGCGCGGGTGCCGCCGCCCGCGCGGCGTGTCGGCGTGGTGCGCCCTTCCTTGGCGTCCAGCAGCTCGATGGCGGCTTCGAGCGTCAGCGCGTCGACCTGGTCGCGATCGGGCACCGTCGCATTGACGGTGCCGTGCTTGACGTACGGACCGTAGCGGCCCGCGTGCAGCTCGACCGGCTGCCGGTCCCGCGGATGCGCACCGAGCACGCGCAGCGGCGCGGCACGCATCGGGCGCGCGCCCTTGCGCGCAGGATCCTTGGGCTCGAATTCGAAGCCGACGCTGCCATCCTTCTGCCGCGCGAGGTAGGCCGAGAACGGGCGTCGCGTGCGCGCCGACACGAACTGCAGGAGGTCCGACTTGCCCGTGCGCAGCAGCTTCTCCATTTGCGCGCGCTCGATCGGCCGCTGCAGGATGGTGCGTCCCGAACGAAAGTCGCAGCTCCGTCCTTCGCCTACGGCCTTGGAGCACACGTACGCGTTCGGCGTCTCGAACACGTCGTTGCCGCACTTCGGACACGGCCCGAGCGGCGTCTGGCCGCTGAAGTCGGGCGCTTCCCCGTCGTCGGAGTCGAGACGCGGGCCGAAGTCGAACTCGACCTCGTTGGCGTCGTTGAGCTTGAGCTTCGCCGAGAAAGGCCGGCCGAGGCGGCTGCGAAAGCCCTCGAGTGGCCCGACCTCGCGCTCGCGCAGCAGCGTTTCCGCTTCCGCGGGATCGAGCTGGCGACCGCCCATGATCTTCCACCAGCCGAAGTCGCAATCGGGGTTGATGCACTGGAACTTCTTGTATTTCTCGTGCACCTCGCCGCCGCACTTGGGACACGGCGTCCGGAGCGTCGCGAAATCGCCCGGGATGGTGTCGCTCTCGTAGTTCTTCGCCTGCCCGACGATGTGCCGGGTCATGCCGACGATCTCGCGCATGAACTCCTTGCGCGACAGCGCGCCATGCTCCATTTGCGCGAGCTTGAACTCCCACTCGGCGGTGAGCTCCGGCGAGAAGAGCTCGGGGATGCCGAGCCCGTGCAGCAGCGTGAGCAGCGAAAACGCCTTCGGCGTCGGCACGAGCTCCTTGCCCTCGCGCAGGATGTAGCGCTCCTGGATCAGGCCTTCGATGATCTGTGCGCGCGTGGCCGGCGTGCCGAGGCCTTTCTCGCGCATCGCTTCGCGGAGCTCGTCGTCCTCGATGAGCTTGCCCGCGCCTTCCATGGCGGAAAGCAGCGTGGCTTCGTTGTAGCGCGGCGGCGGCCGCGTGGTGAGCGGGACGACGTCGATCTTCTCGGTGCGCACCGTCTCACCCGAATCGACCGGCGTGAGCGTTCCCTCTTCCCCGGTGGCTTCCTTGCCGTACACCGCGAGCCAGCCGGGTGACACGAGCACCTTGCCTTCGGACTTGAACGGCTCGCCGGCCACGCGCGTGATCCGCGTGGTGACGAGGTACTCGGCCGCGGGATGGAATACCGCCAGGAAGCGTTTCACCACGAGGTCGTAGAGCTTCTGCTCCACCTCGTTGAGGTGCTTGGGCCGGACCAGCGTCGGGATGATCGCGAAGTGATCCGACACCTTCGCGTTGTCGAAGATGCGCTTGTTCGGCTTGACCCATTTGTTCTTGAGGACGTTGCGCGCGAACGTGCCGTACGCGTTGGTCTCCTTCAGCTCCTCGAGCGTCGCGGTGACGGTCCCGATGTAATCCTCCGGCAGCGCCCGCGAGTCGGTGCGCGGATACGTCAGCACCTTGTGCTTCTCGTACAGCGCCTGCGCGAGCGACAAGGTAGTGCGCGCGGAGAAGCCGAAGCGTCCGTTCGCATCGCGCTGCAGGCTCGTCAGGTCGTAGAGCGGCGGCGCGATCTGCGTCGACGGCTTCGACTCCTCTGAAACGATGCCCGGCTTGCCGGCGCACTTCGCCGCGATGGACTCGGCGCGGTCCTTGTCCCAGAGCCGCTCGGCGCGCGCGTCGGGATCGTCGTCGCTCTTCTTGAAGGCTTCGTCGAACCAGCGGCCGTTGTACTCGCCCGCCCGGGCACCGAACGTGCCGACCACTTCCCAGTAGTCGCGCGGCACGAAGGCGCGGATCTTCGCCTCGCGGTCGACGAGGATCGCGAGCGTCGGCGTCTGCACGCGGCCGACGGTGGTGAGCTGGAAGCCGCCCGCCTTGGAGTTGAATGCCGTCATGGCGCGCGTGCCGTTGATGCCCACGAGCCAGTCCGATTCCGAGCGGCACACCGCGGCGTCGGCGAGCGGACGCATCGCCTCGTCCGCGCGCAGCTTGTCGAACCCGTCGCGTATCGACGCGGGCGTCATCGACTGCAGCCACAGGCGCTTGATCGGCTTGTCGGCCTTGGCGAACTGCACGATGTAGCGAAAGATGAGCTCGCCCTCGCGGCCCGCGTCGCATGCATTGATCAGCATGCCGACGTCCTTGCGCTTGATGAGCCTCAGCAGGACCTTCAGGCGATTCTCGTTCTTCTCGATGGGCCGCAGCGCGAACTTCGACGGGATCGCCGGGAGGTGCGCGAACGTCCACTTGCCGCGCTTCACCTCCTCTTCTTCCGGCATCGCGATCTCGAGCAGATGACCGACGGCCGACGAGAGCACGTAACGGTCGCTCTCGTAATAGTCGTCGTGACGCGTGAAACCGCCGAGCGCACGCGCGATGTCAGCGGCGACGGACGGCTTCTCGGCGATGATGAGGCTCTTGGTCACGAGGTACCCGCAAAAGGGAGGCCGATACTACCCAAGGTGCACGCGGCGCGGCAAGGAAACATTTGGCCGGGTTGCGACGCGCGTCGGAAGCTCGATGTCAGATCACTGATTCCAGATGACAAATGATTGCGGCCGCCCGAAGGCGGCCCGACGTCTGACATCCTGCGTCCGGAATCCGTTCAACGGCGCTGCCAGCGCCCGCCGGGCACCGCGACGGCACGACCCGCGAGGTCCAGCGCCACCAGCGCGGCGCTCACGCGCGCCGCGTCGAGGTGAGTGCGCGCGACGAGCGTATCGACATCGCACGGATCGTGCCCGAGCGCGTGGTGAACGGACTTGCCGTCGCCTTCGAGCACCACGCATTCGTTCGTCGCCTGGGTCACTGTGGGGACGACGTGCGCGATTCCCAACTCGTTCAGCACGTCCTGCGCGGTCTCGACGAGCTTCGCGCCCTCGCGGATCAGCTTGTGGCAACCGCGCGAGAACGGCGAATGGATCGAGCCCGGAATCGCGAACACGTCGCGCCCCTGCTCGCCCGCGCACCGGGCGGTGATGAGCGAGCCCGACGACAGCGTCGCTTCCACGACCAGCACGCCGCGCGCGAGACCGCTGATGAGCCGATTGCGTCGCGGAAAATGCTCCTTCGCCGGCGGCGTGCCCGGTGGATACTCGGACAGCATCGCGCCGCGCGCGGCGATGTCGTGCGCCAGCGCGCGATGACGCGCGGGATAGACGCGATCGAGCCCCGTCGCGCACACCGCGAGCGTGGACGACGCGCCCGCGAGCCCGCCCTCATGGGCCGCGCCGTCGATGCCGAGCGCGAGGCCCGACACGATCGTGAGCCCGGCATCCGACAACGCGCGCGCGAACGCACGCGCATTGTCCATGCCGCCTGAAGTGGCATGACGGCTGCCGACGATCGCGAGCGCCGGATGGTTCAGGAGCGGTCGCCGCCCGATGAAGAAGAGCGCTGCCGGCGCGTCGCCGATGTCGAACAGCGCACGCGGATAGTCCGCGTCGTCCCATGCGATGACTTCGTGCGACGGCTCGGCGAGCCACGCGCGCGTTCGCTCGACGCGGGCGGGGTCGGACGGTGTCGCGAGTCGCCGCACGGTGTCCTCGGGCACCAGGTGCGTCAGGCGCGCGCGCGGCGCGGCCAGCAGCTCGGCGGGATCGGAGAATTCGCGCAGCAGCGCGGCGAGCGCCGGGGCACTCAGGTGCTTGTCGGCGAGCGTTGCCCACGCGAGCGCACGATCGATCGGCATGGCCATCGCGCGCCGATCGCGCGCGGCCGCGATCAGGGCTTGCGGACCGTGTCGCCGACGCGCACCGAGTCGCTGGAGTTCAGCACCAGCGCATACGACACGCGATCGAACACGCGGAACACCATGAGGATCCCCGTGCGCTCGTCCGGAACGTCGAGGTACTTGGGCGCGGAGTAGAACGTGGTCTGGTCGAAGTACGGCAGGAGTGTGGCCGGCTGCTCCTGGCCCGGACGGCGGTCGCGGATCGGCGGCACGACGCGGTAGATGGCGAGGACGTGACCGGGCTCGAGGCCGTCGGACGAGCCCTTGTCGAGCGTGACCACATAGCCGCGGCCCGTCTCCTGGCCTTCGTACGCGAGCTGGATGATGTGTCCGTCGATCGCCTGGCCGGGCGCGTGCGGCACGTAGTCCTGCAGCGCCTCGCGCGGCGCGGGCAGCAGCCGGTCACCGAGCACGATCTCCTCACGGGCGCTCTCGATGCGAACCGTCGAGACATCGGCGAAGCGCTCCACGCGCGCGGTGCCGAGGTACTTGTTCTCGTAGCCCAGCACCTCGCCGGCCGCATTGACGAGCTTGTGATCGGGGCGGTAGAGGTACCAGAGGTCGCCGAGCTTGGGATCGAGACCGACGGCGTACATGACGTCGTTCGCGCCGCGCACGACGCGCTCGTCGCGACCGGCGACGATCTCCGCCGCGCCCGAAAGGCCGGTCGGCCCGGTCACGAGCGGCTTGGTCAGGAACGGCTCGATGTCGCTCGGCGGAATGGCGGGGATCGCCTGCGCTTCGAGCGGCGTCGCGCGCACGGTGGGCTCGAGCCGCACCGTGGGGCGCGGACCGGAGGCGCTAGCGAGGCGCAGCCGCGGGTTGCCGTCGCTCGTGTCGAGCGTGATGACGTCGCCGGGATAGATGCGGTGCGGATTGTGGATCTGGTCGCGATTCATGCGCCAGATGTCGGGCCACCGCCAGGGATCCTTCAGGAACTTGCCCGCGATGCCCCACAGCGTGTCGCCTTTTTGCACGGTATAGCTCTGCGGCGCATTGTCGGCGACCGCAACGCCTTGGGCGAACGCTGGGCCGGCGGCCACCAGCGTGGTCAGTGCGGCCGCGGCGGCCAGGGGGCGAAACCGTGTGATAAAGTGTTGAAGCATATGGCCTCTTCCCGGGAAGGCGGGGCTTGCTAACGTCCTAAAGCGCCGTAAAATAAGGTACTTGACGCTGATTCTGCATGGATCACTTGCATTTGGCAAGGCAGGCCCTCAGTTAACTCCATGGCCCTGCTGAACATTCTCGAATACCCCGATCCGCGCCTGAAGAAGGTCGCGAGCCCCGTCTCCGCGTTCACGCCCGAGATCGAGAAGCTCGTCCGTGACATGGCGGAGACCATGTACGCGGCGCCCGGTGTCGGTCTCGCGGCGACGCAGGTCGACGTGCACAGGCGCATCATCGTCATCGATATCTCCGACACCAAGGACGACCTGCGCGTCTTCATCAATCCCGAGCTCACGGCCGCCGAAGGCGAGGCCGAGTGCGAGGAAGGCTGCCTTTCCGTCCCCGGCTATTACGACAAGGTCACGCGCGCCGAGCGCATCACCGTGCGGGCCTTCGACGAGCGCGGCCAGCCCTTCACCCTCGACGCCGAAGGCCTTCTCGCGGTCTGCATCCAGCACGAAATGGACCACCTCGAGGGCAAGGTCTTCGTCGAGAAACTTTCGCCCCTGAAGCGGGCGCGCCTGCTCGCCAAGCTGCGCAAGAAGCAGAAGCTCGCGAGCTGAGCGTCCCCCGGCACCGAGCCCGCCCGGAGGTCAGCCGTTGAGCGCTGCCCTGTCCAGCCTGCGCGTCGGCTTCGCCGGCACGCCCGAGTTCGCGGTCCGCGCGCTCGCGGCGCTGCGCGAGACCGGATGCACGATACCCGTGGTCCTGACCCAGCCCGATCGTCCGCATGGCCGAGGCCTGAAGCTCGCCCCCTCGCCGGTCAAGGCGTACGCGCTGCGGCACGGCCTGCCGGTGGCGCAGCCGGCATCGCTGCGCCCGCAATCGGGGCAGGCCACCGTGCTCGACGTTGCGCTCGACGTGCTGGTGGTGGCCGCGTATGGGCTCATTCTGCCGCGCGCGGTCCTCGACGCGCCGCGTCACGGCTGCCTGAACATCCATGCATCCCTGCTGCCGCGCTGGCGCGGCGCCGCGCCCATCGCCCGCGCGATCGAGGCGGGTGACCCAAGATCGGGCATCACCATCATGCAAATGGACGCGGGCCTCGACACCGGGCCGATGGTCACCGCCCGCGCGGTCGACGTCGCGCCTCGGGAGACCGCCGGATCGCTTCACGACAAGCTCGCCGACCTCGGTGCCCGGGTCATCGTCGATGTGCTGCGCGATCTCGCCCGGGACCGCCGGATCGTTGCGACCCCGCAGCCCGAAGACGGCGTCACGTACGCGCGCAAGATCGAGCCGGGCGAAGCGGCGATCGACTGGCGCCTGCCGTCCGCGCTGCTGGACCGGCGGATTCGCGCGTTCGATCCCGTGCCGGGCGCCTTCACCGCTCTCGACGGCGCCCGCGTGAAAATCGTGAGCGCGGAGCCGATCGAGCGCGATATGCCGGTCGAGCCTGGCAGCGTCGTCGCGGTGAGCGCCGCGGGCATCGACGTCGCGTGCGGCGGGGGCGCATTGCGGCTCGTGTCGCTCAAGCCCGCCGGAGGCCGCGCCATGGCGGCTGCCGCATTCGCCGCGGGACGAGCGCTCGCGCCGGGCGCGCGCTTCGCGATCCACGCGGACGGCTGAATCGTGCAGCACGAGCAGGCCCAGGCCGCCCGGGCGGTGGCGCACGTGCTCGAAGGGGCGACGCTCACGAGCGCGCTCGCATCGGTGGACGACGGCAGCGCGCTGCGCGGGCGCGCGCTCGTGCAGGAGCTGGCCTACGGCACGCTGCGGTATCACGGCGCGCTGCGCGCCATCGTCGAGCGGCTCGCCGCGAAGCCGATCGCCGACGCGCCGGTGCGCACGCTGATCGAAGTCGCGCTGTATCAGCTGACGCATACGCGTGCGCCGGCCTTCGCCGTGGTCGACCGCGCGGTAGCCGCAGTGACGCTGCTCGAAAGGCCTGCGGCGAAAGGGCTCGTGAACGCGCTTCTGCGGCGCTACCTGCGCGAGCGCGCGGCCATCGAGTCGGCGATCGCCGACGATCCCGTTGCGCACTGGTCGCATCCGCGCTGGTGGATCGAGCGCGTGCAGCGCGATCATCCGCAGCACTGGCAATCGATCCTCGCGGCGGGCAACACGCGGCCGCCGCTCGCGTTGCGCGTGAACACGCGGCGCACGACGCGCGATGCGATGATCGGCATGTTGCGTCAGGCCGGCGCGTCCGCGCAGGCCCAAGGCGAGGTGGGCATCATCGTCGAGCCGCCGCGGCCCGTGACCGAACTGCCGGGATACGTCGAAGGCTGGTTCGCGGTGCAGGATCTCGGCGCGCAGCTCGCCGCGCCGCTGCTCGAGGCGCGCGACGGCATGCGCGTGCTCGACGCGTGCGCAGCGCCGGGCGGCAAGACGACGCACGTGATCGAGCGCGCGGACGTCGACATGACCGCGCTCGACGACGACGAGTCACGCCTCGCGCGCGTGCGCGACAACCTGGCACGCCTCGGTCACGCCGAGCGGCGCGTGCGCGTCCTGCGAGGCGACGCCACGGCGCCGGCGTCGTGGTGGGACGGCCGCGCCTTCGATCGCGTCCTCGCCGACGTGCCGTGCAGCGCGTCGGGCGTCGTGCGCCGGCATCCGGACGGCAAGTGGCTGCGCAGGCCGGGCGACGTGGCCGCGTTCGCCGCGCAGCAGGACCGGATCCTCGAATCGCTGTGGCCGCTGGTGTCCACCGGCGGCGCGATGCTGTACGTCACGTGCTCGGTGTTCACGGACGAGAACGAGGCGCGCGTCGAGGCGTTCGCCGCGCGGCACCCCGACGCGTTGCGCGAAACACTCACGTTCCCCGCCGGGGTCGCGCACGAAGGCGGTCAACTCTTGCCTAGCGCCTCTCCCGGGGCCCACAATCAGGACGGGTTCTACTACGCGCGGCTCCGCAAGACATGACGCGGCGTCGTGCCGCGCTGGTCCCTCGCGCACCTCGATGCCCGCACACGCCCGCCGCAGCGCGCTGCGCATCATGGCCGCCGTCGCGCTCCTCGCGCTCGTGCCGCTGTGCGCTCGCGCCGATCCCATCCCAGTGCGCTCCGCCGACCTGCGCGCCGAGGAGGGCGACGTCCTGCTCTCGGCGCAGTTCGACCTCGCGCTCACGCAGCCGCTCGAGGAAGCCCTCGAGAAGGGCATACCGCTGTACTTCACGATCGAGTTCGAGCTCACGCGGCCGCGGCGCTTCTGGGTCGACGAGAAGGTCGCGCAGTGGTCGATCACCTACCGCGTTTCGTACAACGCGCTCACGCGCCAGTATCGCGTCGCGAGCGGGCCGCTCGCCGGCGCGAGCTTCGACACGCTCGACGACGTGCAGCGCTTCCTCGGCCGCGTGGCGTCGCGGCCGGTGGCGCGCGTGGACAGTCTCGTCCCGGGCGCACGCTATGAGGCCATGCTCCGCATGAGGCTCGACGCCAACCAGTTGCCGAAGCCGTTCCAGCTCAACGCGCTCGCGTCGCGTGAATGGCAGCTCGACTCCGAACCCTATCGCTGGAGCTTCACGCCGTGACCGGCCTGCTGCACTCGCGTGCCTTGCGATGGCTGCTGCTCGTGTGCGCGTGCTCTGCCGCGATCACGGTCTTTCTGCTCGCGACCGCGACTGCGAACACGGCGCTCTTCGCCGGCCACTACGACACGCTGGTGATCGCGAACGGGGCGCTGGTGGGCCTGCTGATGCTGCTCGTCGGCTGGCAGCTCATCCAGCTGTGGCGCAAGGTGCATCGCGGCGTGTTCGGCTCGCGGCTCGCGATCCGGCTCGTGCTGCTCTTCGCGCTGGTGGCCGGCCTCCCCGGGCTCGTGCTCTATACGGTGTCGGTGCAGTTCATCGGGCGCAGCATCGAGAGCTGGTTCGACGTCCGCGTCGATCGCGCGATGGAAGGCGGCATCAATCTCGGGCGCAGCTCGCTCGAGTACCTGCAGAAGGAGGCGGCCAATCGCGCGTCGACGATCGCCGCCGCGCTCGCCGATGCACCGGGGGGCGCTGCGTCGGCGCTGCCTCGCATCGCCGAGCAGACCGGCGTGTTCGAGGCGGCGCTGTACGGCACCGGCGGCAACGTGCTCGCCGTCGGCGGCGTCGGCGGCTCGATCCGCACGCCCGAGCCGCCGCCGGGCGAGGCGTTGCGGCGCGCGCGCCTGCAACAGACGTACGCGCAGGTCGAGCAGAGCGCCGAGCGCGGATTGCTCGTGCGCGTCGTCGTTCCGGTGAACAACCCGACGCGCCTCGATCCCACGACGGTGCTCCAGGTGATCGAGCCCGTGCCGCGCGCGCTGGCGCTCGACATGGACAAGGTGCAGGCCGGCGCGCGCGACTACCAGGAGATCTCGTTCTCGCGCGCGGCGCTGAAGCGGCTCTACACCCTAACGCTGACGTTGACGCTGCTGCTCGCGCTCACGTCGGCGCTCGGGCTCGCGGTGGTGCTCTCGGAACGATTCGCCGAGCCGCTCGGCTTGCTGGCGGAGGGCACGCGCGCGGTCGCCGGTGGCGATTTCACGCGACGCCAGCCGGTCACGTCGCGCGACGAGCTCGGCGTGCTCACCGAATCGTTCAACACGATGACCGCCCAGCTCGCCGAGGCGCAGGCGCGCACCGAGGAGTCGCGGCGCGCGACCGAAACGACGCGCGCGTATCTCGAGAGCATTCTCGCCAACCTGTCCGCGGGCGTGCTCGCGTTCGACGAGCGCTATCGCCTGCGCACGGCGAACCCGAGTGCGGCAGTCATCCTGCAGCAACCGCTCGCGGAGGTCACCGGCGAGCCGATGGCCGAATGGGGCAAGCGCCTGCCCGCGCTCTCCGCGTTCGCGGAGCTCTGCGCGGAAGGCTTTCGACAGGCGCGGGAAGGGCAATGGCAGCGCGAAGCCGAGATCGCGGTCGCGGGGCAATCGCGCACGCTGCTGCTGCGCGGCACGCGCCTGCCCGGTGCGCCGGGCCCGGGCTATGTGGTCGTGTTCGACGACGTGTCGGAGCTCCTGCAGGCGCAGCGCGACGCGGCATGGGCCGAGGTCGCGCGCCGGCTCGCGCACGAGATCAAGAATCCGCTGACGCCCATCCAGCTCTCCGCCGAGCGGCTGGTGCACAAGCTCGCGGAGCGGCTCGACGGCGCCGACGCGGAGACCCTGCGGCGCGGCACGCAGACCATCGTTTCCCAGGTCGCCGCGATGAAGCACATGGTCGACGATTTCGCGATCTACGCCCGGCAGCCGCGCCCCGGGCAGCTGCAGGCGGTGGACGTCTCCGGCCTCTTGCTCGACGTGCTGGCTCTATACGACAATCTGCGGCCCCAGGTCGCCCTGTCGCTGCCCGACACGCCCGTCGTCGTGCAGGGGGAGCCGACCCGTCTGCGCCAGGTGTTCCATAATCTCATCCAGAATGCGGTCGATGCGCAGGCCGACGTCCCCGATCCCCGTTTCGCGATCAGCCTCACCGCCGCGGGCGGAGAGGTGACGCTGTCGTTCACCGACGGCGGGCCCGGGTTCGCGCCGGACGTGATCGCGCATGCATTCGAGCCGTACGTGACCACGAAGGCGAAGGGCACCGGGCTCGGTCTCGCGATCGTCAAGAAGATCGTCGACGAGCACGGCGGCCGGGTGACGATCGAGAACGCGTCGCCGCGCGGCGCGCGCGTCATGCTCACGCTGCCCGTCGCGCGTGCCGCCGCTGTCGCGGCGTGAACGGCAAACGAGGGAGTCACCGAGGGTGCAGGCACGCGAAATACTGATCGTCGACGACGAAGTGGGCATCCGCGAGCTGCTCTCGGAAATCCTGCAGGACGAGGGCTATCACGTCGCCGTCGCCGAGAACGCCGGCGAGGCGCGCGCGTATCGCGCGCGCCATCAGCCCGCGCTCGTGCTGCTCGACATCTGGATGCCCGACGCCGACGGCGTGACGCTCCTGCGCGAATGGGGCGCGAGCGGCCTGCTGACGATGCCGGTGGTCATGATGTCCGGGCACGGCACGATCGAGACCGCGGTCGAGGCGACGAAGATCGGCGCATTCGACTTCCTCGAGAAGCCGATCGGCCTGTCGAAGCTGCTCGGCACGATCAATCGCGCGCTGAAGAGCGCCGCGGCGCAGGAGCCGCATCGCATCTCGCTCGCGGCGCTCGGCTCCAGCGCTCCGGTGCGCGAGGCCGAGCGCGCGCTGGAGGCGCTGGTCACGGCGCGCAAGCCCGTGCTCATCCTCGGCGAGCCGGGCACGGGGCACGACGCCGCGGCGCGCGCGCTGCAGCAGCGTGACGCGCCCTTCATCGTCCTGCCCAACGGCGCGCGCATCACCGCCAATCCGCTGTCGCTCATCGAGGAAGCGCGCGACGGGGTGCTGTACCTCCAGGAGATCGGCGCGTACGGCAAGCCCGAGCAAAAGGGTCTCTCGTTCCTGCTGTCGAAGCTCGATCGCAACAACGTGCTGCTCGTGGCGACGAGCGCGGAGCCTCTCGGCAACCTCGCGACCGACGGGCGGTTCGACCCGTCGCTGCTCGCGCAGCTCTCACCCGGCGCGGTGATCCTGCCGCCGCTGCGACAGCGGCGCGAGGACATTCCCATTCTGATCGAGCGGTTCTGGAAGGACGACGGCGACGGCGCCGCGTCGTCGCTCCTGGCCGCGCTTGCGCCGGCCACGCTCACCGCGCTGCAAAGCGCGCATTGGCCCGGCAACCTCGACCATCTCGCCGGCGTGGTCGCCAACCTGCGCGTGACGCGCGGCGACGTGACCCTCGAGCACGTGAAGCGCCTCCTCGGCGAAACCGCGACGCCGGCGCCGCCGGTGACGCCGGAGATCGCCGCGCGCTTCTTCGAGCTGCCGTTGCGCGAGGCGCGCGAGGCCTTCGAGCGGCTGTACTTCGAGCAGCTCCTCGGCCGCGAGCAGAGCAACATGAGCAAGGTCGCCGAAAAGGCCGGCCTCGAGCGCACGCACCTCTACCGCAAGCTGAAGCAGCTCAACATCCGCTTCTCGCGCCGCACCGAAGATCCCCTCCTGTGAGCGCCGGCCCGGCTCCATGAGCGCGCCGCCCCTCGCTCCAGGCTCGCGGCAACGCCTTGCTCCGCTGATCGTCGGCGCCATCGGCGTCGTCTACGGTGACATCGGCACCAGCCCGCTGTACACCGTGCGCACGGCATTCTCCGGCGAGCGCGCGCTGTCCCTCACCACCGAGAACGTGCTGGGCGTGCTGTCGATGATCGTGTGGGCGCTCGTCATCGTCGTCACGCTGAAGTACGCGACGCTGATCATGCGCGCCGACAACCGCGGCGAGGGCGGCATCCTGGCGCTCACGGCGCTCGTCTCGCGCGGGCTGGAGGATCGCGCGCGACTGCGGTGGTGGCTGGTGGGCCTCGGTATCTTCGGCGCGGCCATGTTCTACGGCGACGGCATGATCACGCCCGCGATCAGCGTGATGGGCGCGGTCGAGGGCATCACCATCATCGCGCCGTCGCTGCACGCGTTCGTGGTGCCGATCTGCGTGCTGATCCTCGCCGGGCTGTTCGCGTTCCAGCGTCACGGCACCGCGCGCATCGGCGCATGGTTCGGACCGATCATCGGCGTCTGGTTCGTCACCATCGCGGTCCTCGGCGTGCTGGAGATCGCCCGCTCGCCGACCGTGCTGGAGGCGATCAACCCGCTCTACGCGGCGCGCTTCATCATCGACAACCCGCTGATGGCGTTCTTCGCTTTCGGCGCGGTGGTGCTCGCGATCACCGGCACCGAGGCGATGTACGCCGACATGGGCCACTTCGGCGCGATGCCCATCCGCCGTGCGTGGCTCTACTTCATCATGCCGGCGCTCGTTCTGAACTACCTCGGACAGGGCGCGCTGGTCCTCGGCGATCCCTCGGCGATCCAGAATCCGTTCTACCTGCTCGCACCCGAGTGGGCGCGCGTGCCGCTGCTCTTGCTCGCCACCGCCGCGGCGATCATCGCGTCGCAGGCGGTGATCTCGGGCGCGTTCTCGCTCACGCGCGCGGCGATCCAGATGGGCTACGCGCCGCGCCTCACGATCCAGCACACCTCCGAGCGCGCGATCGGCCAGATCTACGTGCCGTTCATCAACTGGATGCTGTTCTGCGCCGTGATCGCGCTCGTCGTCGGATTCCGCAGCTCCGAGAACCTCGCCGGCGCCTACGGCATCGCCGTGATGATGGCGATGCTCATCGACTCGCTGCTGATCTTCGTGGTCATGCGGCGCGTATGGCGCTGGCCGCGCACCGTGGCGGCGATCATCGCGGCGCCGTTCGCGATCATCGATCTCACGTTCCTCGCCTCGAACTCGTTCAAGATCCCCGAGGGCGGCTGGTTCCCGCTGCTGATCGGCGGCATCGTGTTCACGCTGCTCACGACGTGGAAGCGCGGCCGGGCCGTGCTGATGCAGCGCCTCGCCGAGGACGCGATGCCGCTCGACGTGTTCATCCAGAGCATCGAGGCGTCGCCGCCCGTGCGCGTGCCCGGCACCGCGGTGTTCCTGACCTCGACGCCGAACCGCGTGCCGCACGCCCTGCTGCACAACCTGAAGCACAACAAGGTGCTGCACGAGCGCGTGGTGTTCCTCACCGTGGTGACGCGCGACGTTCCGTTCGTGAACGAAGACGAGCGGCTCGACGTGAAGGCGCTCGGTTGCGACTTCTACCGCATGACCGCGGACTACGGCTTCAAGGAGGACCCGGACGTCCCCGAGCTGCTGGAAGGCACCGCCGCGCGCGGCTTCGCCTTCGACATGATGGACACGTCGTTCTTCGTGTCGCGCGAGACGCTGATCGCGACCGTCACCCCGGGCATGGCGCTGTGGCGCGAGAAGCTCTTCGTGTCGATGTCGAAGAACGCGACCAAGGCCTCCGAGTTCTTCCAGATCCCCACCAATCGCGTCGTCGAGCTCGGCACGCAGGTCGAGCTGTAGCCCGCGCGGGCTGTGCGTCTTTTCCTACACGCGGTTCGGAATCGCGGTCATGGCGCGAGGCCGGGCGATGCGATGAAATGGCAGGCGAGAACGTTCGTTCGGAGAACCGCATGTCCAGCAATGAAGCGCCGCGTGCGCCGCACGAGAATCCGCAGAAGGACCCACACGACTGGAGCACCGGCGACGAGCCCATGACAGGGCCGCAACGCTCGTACCTGCAGACGCTTTGCCAGGAGGCGGGCGAGGAACTCGACGAGACGCTCACCAAGGCGCAGGCGTCGCTGCGCATCGACGAGCTTCAGCGGAAGACGGGCCGCGGCGCAACGCGCGCGCAGTAGCGCCGGCGGCGCATTCGCGCTGCGGGATCCACCCACAAAAACGCCGGCGCGAGCGCCGGCGTCAGTTGGGATTGCGAGGCCGATCGTTACTGCACGTCCGCCATCTGCGCGCGCATGGTCTTGAGCGCCTTGCTCTCGATCTGGCGGATGCGCTCCGCGGAGACCCCGTACTCGTCCGCGAGCTCCTGCAGCGTCGCCGGATCTTCTTCCTTCAGCCAGCGCGCCTCGATGATGCGACGGCTGCGATCGTCGAGCTTGGCCATCGCGTTGCGCAGCCCGGTGCTGCGGTTGCGCGCGGTCTCGGCCTTCTCGAGGACCTCCACCGGCTCGTCGTCGCTGTCGGCGAGATAGGCGATCGGGGTGATCGTCTCCTCGTCGCCCGGCGTCGGGTCGAGCGCCACGTCCGAGCCCGAGAGGCGCATCTCCATCTCGAGCACTTCCTCGGGCTTCACCCCGAGCTCGCGCGCGATGTCCTTCGCCTCGCCTTGCGTCAGCGCGGCGGAGCGCGTCTTCATGCTGCGCAGGTTGAAGAACAGCTTGCGCTGCGCCTTGGTGGTCGCGACCTTGACCAGGCGCCAGTTGCGCAGGATGTACTCGTGGATCTCGGCCTTGATCCAGTGCAGCGCGAACGACACCAGGCGCACGCCGCGCTCGGGGTCGAAGCGTCGCACGGCCTTCATGAGGCCGACGTTGCCTTCCTGGATGAGGTCGGCCTGCGGGAGACCATAGCCCAGGTAATTGCGGGACACGGCGACCACCAGCCGCAGGTGCGACATCACGAGCTGGCGGGCGGCGTCGATATCCTCCTGCTCCCGCCACGCTCGCCCGAGCGCCGTCTCCTGCTCTGCGGTGAGCAGCGGGAAACGGTTCACGGCCTGGATGTAGTGGTCCAGGCTCCCGAGGGAAGCGGGGGTGGGAAAAGTGAGGGCGGTACCCGACATCGACATCTCCTTTCGACGGCGCCGACGGTTCGATTCTGGAGTGCCCTGCGTCGTCGGCGACCAGTTTAGCACTCGCAGACTAAGAGTGCTAATATCGCCAGGAGTTCCCGAGTTTTTTAGTCGGGTATGCGAGGGCGAGTCGTCTGACCGCCCGCGACGGCTCCGGTTCCCGCCCGCCTTGGCCCGGCCTGCTGCCCGGGCGTCGCGATGCGCCCCGACGGCCTTGCCGGAAGCGCTGTGTAAGCGCCCGCTATCAGGCGGGCCGATAGCAGCCGCGGGCTCCTGCTGCTCCCCACTCCGATCATCCTTCCACATACGGGTTGGAGGGCAGCGTCCGAAGCGCGTTCCGTCAGGCCGGCGAGTCGGGCAGCAGGGCCTCCACGAAATCCCGCGCGGCGAAGGGCCGGAGGTCGTCCACGCCCTCGCCGATCCCGATGAACTGCAGCGGCAGCGGATGCTGCTTGGCGATTGCGGCGACCACTCCGCCCTTGGCCGTCCCGTCGAGTTTGGTCACGACGAGGCCGGTGAGGCCCACCGCCGCGTCGAACGCCTTGACCTGCGCCAGGCCGTTCTGGCCCGTGTTCGCATCCAGGACGAGCAGCACGGCATCCGGGGCTCCCTCGCGCGCCTTGCCGACGACGCGCCGGATCTTGCGCAGCTCGTCCATGAGGTGCGCCTGGGTGGGAAGGCGCCCGGCGGTGTCGGCAATGACGACGTCGATGCCGCGCGCCTTGGCGGCACCGATGGCGTCGAACACGACCGCGGCGGGGTCACCCCCCTGCTGCTGCACGACGGCCACCCCGTTGCGCTCGCCCCAGGCGGCGAGCTGCTCGCGCGCCGCGGCGCGGAACGTGTCGCCCGCGGCGAGGAGCACCGAGAGGTTCTGCTCGCGCAGCCACTTCGCGAGCTTGCCGATCGACGTGGTCTTGCCGGCGCCGTTGACCCCCGCGAGCATGATCACGAAAGGTCGCTGCGGCCCGATCACCAGCGGCTGCTCGAGCGGCTGCAGGAGGTCCACGAAGGCGTCGCGCAGAACGGCCCGCGGATCGGCATCGGGGCCCGCGCGCCGATAGCGGGTGCGCAGATCGTCGATCAGATGCGCCGTGGCGCCCATGCCCACGTCGGCCTGCAGCAGCGCGGACTCGAGCTCGTCGAGCGCGGCGTCGTCGAGCGTGCGCCGGACGAAAACCGTCGACAGCGCACCGGCGAGCTTCTCGCGCGACAGGCCGAGACCCGCCTTCAGTCGGTCTCGCCACGATCGCGCGGGCGTGTCTTCGGATGGCGCCGGCAGCGGCGGCTGTGCGCGCGGCGGCTCGCCCGGCGGCTCCGCAACCGGGCTCGCGGGCGGGGCTTCGGGCTGCGCGGCCGGCTCCTCGGAACGCTCGGCCGGCTTCTTGCGGAAGAAATCGAACATCGCATGGCGCCGCGTGGACGGCGGCACGCAAAGCTGCAATTCTACCGCCCCGCCTGTCCGGTACCGCCGCGTTGCCCGCACCCCAGAACCGCATCCGGATCATCGGCGGCCGATTCCGCGGCCGCATCGTGCGCTTTCCCGCCGAGCCGGGTCTTCGACCCACGCCCGATCGCGTCCGCGAGACGCTGTTCAACTGGCTCGGACAGCGCCTCGACGACCAGGCGACGCTCGAGGTCTTCGCCGGCACGGGTGTGCTGTCGCTCGAGGCACTCTCGCGCGGTGCAGCGCGGGCCGTGGCGGTCGACCGCAATCCGGCGCTCGTGCGCGCGATCGCGGCAACCGGCGCGACGATCGGTGCGGCGGGTCTCGAGACGCACGTCGCGGATGCGCGTGCCTGGCTCGCTCGCGATGCGCGGCGCTACGACGTGGTGTTCCTCGACCCGCCGTTCGACAGCGACCCGTGGTCCTGGCTGCTGGACGCGGCGAGCGCGCGTCTCGCGCCGGGCGGCCGTATCTATGCCGAAGGCGGCGCGCCGCTGTCGCCTCCGCCGGGCTTGCGTGTCCTGCGCAACGACAAGGCAGGTCACGTCCATTATCATCTGCTCGGCCGCGCGGATTGAAACGCGCGTGCCGGCTCCCATGTTGAAGTGCGTCTACCCCGGCACGTTCGATCCGTTCACGCGCGGACACGAGGACCTCGTGCGGCGCGCGTCGCGCATCTTCGACCGCGTCATCGTCGCCGTCGCGCAGAGCTCGGGCAAGGGCCCGTTCTTCACGCTCGAGGAGCGCATCGACATGGCGCGCGAGGTGCTGCGGCCGCACGCCAACATCGACGTGCTCGGCTTCGACACGCTCCTGATGGACTTCGTGCACGAGCAGGGCGCGCGCATCATCCTGCGCGGCCTGCGCGCGGTGTCGGACTTCGAGTACGAGTTCCAGCTGGCCGGCATGAACCGCAAGCTCTACCCCGATGTCGAAACCCTGTTCCTCACCCCCGACGAGAACTACATGTTCGTGTCCGCCACCATCGTGCGCGAGATCGCGCGCTTCGGCGGCGACGTATCCAAGTTCGTGCAGCCGAGCGTCGCCGCGCGGCTCTCCGCGAAGGCGCGAAGCACGGCACCCTGACCGCCCATGTCACCTCTGATCCTGCGAGCGGGGCCCGCATGGCGCTGATGATCACCGACGAGTGCATCAACTGCGACGTGTGCGAGCCCGAATGTCCCAACGAGGCGATCTCGCAGGGCGCGGAGATCTACGTCATCGACGTCGACCGCTGCACCGAATGCGTGGGACACCATGACAAGCCGCAGTGTCGCGAGGTGTGCCCGGTCGATTGCATTCCCGTCCACCCCGACCACGTCGAGACGCGCGAGGTGCTTTTCCTCAGGTACGAGGGCTTGATGCGCGCGAAGGCCGCCTAGAAACGAAACGGGCGCCGAGGCGCCCGTTTTCGTCGTCAGGTCGTCGGCGTCAGAAGTGGAAGCCGACGATGATGTTGCAGACGGACGTAGCGCACGATCCCGACCCGTCACGGTTGGCGCTGCGCACGTTGAAGTACCAGGTGCCGCTCGGCATCGTGGCGCTGCCGTAGGCGCTCGCCGTGTTGCCGAACTGAAGCGAGATGGGGCCGTTCTGGCCCGACCTGTCGACGGGACGGAAGTCGCACGCGCTGCGCGACAGCGTGATCTCGCGCGAAGACGGGGCGCTCTGGTATTCGGAAACGGTGGCGCCGAAGTTGGCATTGCTGCCGGACACCGACGGCACGTTGACCGCGACGACGAGGATCTCGTTGGCGCCGAAGTTGCTGGGGACGATCGGCGTGCTGTTGCCCCACCCTTGCGAGAGACGCCTCACGCTGCGGTACTGGCCGCAAAGGTCCGGCGGTGCCGTCGACTGCTGCCAGTTGACGTTGACCGATGCGGCGGTGCCCGTTCCCACCCCGTTGGTCCCGCTCACCGAGTACGTTTGCGTGCCCGCCGTGCCCGACGTCGTGCTGCACGTCGAGGTCGTGCTCGAGCAGTTCGTCCACTTGTAGCTCGTCGGCGAGTTGTTGCACGACGCGGTCAGGGTGATCGACTGGCCCGTGAACGGCGCGCTGTCGCTGGATGACACCGTGCAGCTCGGCGGCGCCGTGGGCTGCGGCTGCCAGTTGACCGTGACGTTCGCCGCCGATCCCGTGCCCGATGCGTTCACCCCGGAAACGGAGTATTGCTGCGCGCCTGCGCTCGACGCGGTGGTCACGCAGCTCGAGGTCGAGCCTGCGCAGCCGGTCCACACGTAGCTCGTGGGCGATCCGGAGCAACTCGCGGTGAGCGTCACGTTCGCGCCCACCATCGGATTCGGGTTGCTCGCCGACGCCGTGCACGTCGGCGGCGCGGGACGCTGCCACGACACCGTGGTCGACGCGGGTGCGCCGTTGCCGATGCTGTTCGAGCCGACGACGCTGTAGCTGACGTTGCCCGCGTTCGCGCTGCTCACCGAGCATGTCGACGTCGTCGACGTGCAGTTCGTCCACGCGTACGACGTCGGGCTGCCGGTGCACGACGCGAAGACCTGGATCGTCGTGCCGACCATCGGGCTGCTGTTGCTGGGATTCACCGTGCAGACCGGGGCCGTGTTGCCGCCGCCACCGCCGCCGCCGCCAGTCCCGTTACCCGACCAGTCGATGTCGATGCCCGCGCGCGGGCCCTGGCCCGCGGTGTTCGTGCCCGCGACCGCGTAGTGCGCGAGCCCGGAGGCCGATTGCGTCGTGGTGCACGTGCTCGACGTGGTGGAGCACGTGGTGATGAAGTTGCAGGCGGTCTGGATGAGGTAGTTGCAGGTCATCCACGCGTACTGCGTCGGCGACTGGCTGCAGTTGGCGGTCAGCGTGACGTTGGTGCCGGTCTGCGGCGATGTGTTGCTCGCGGAGAGCGTGCACATCGGCACCGGCCCGCTGGTCGCGCCCCAGTTGATGTCGACCTTCGCGGTGTTGCCGGCGCCCGTCGCATTGGTGCCGACCACCGAGTACGTCGTCGTGCCGGCGGTGGCCGACGCGATCGTGCACGTGTTGAGCGCGCTCGGGCAGTTGGTCCACCCGTATTGCGTCGGCGCATTCGTGCACGTCGCCGTGATCGTGATGAACGTGCCGAGCAGCGGCGCGGTGCTGGTCGCCGACAGCGTGCACGACGGCGTGCCGGCCGGCGCGACGCTGTTGTCCTTGGACGGCATGCAGAAGATCACCGGCAGGTTCGGATTGCCGTTGCCTTCCGCGACGTAGCCCTTGGCCACCATCGACTGAAACACCGTCAGGTCGTCCGTGTAGCGATGGTTGACGTCGCTGCGCTTGTTGTAGAGGCGGTAGATCGGCTCGAAGTCGCTCGGACACTTGCCGGTGTTGGGATCGACCGGCATCGCGCGGAACACTTCCGGCGACTCGAGCAGCCAGATGCCGGCGAACTTGTCCTGCACGGCCGCGGTTTCCTGCGCGCTCGCGGTGTAGAAGTGCGAGTCGAGCCCGGCGTCGGGGCTTCCGTAGAAGCGCCCGATCGGCGTGCTTCCTGCGACGCTGGCGCCCGGCTTGAGTGCCAGGAACGTGAGTCCCGTGCGCTTCCAGCCCGGGTGGACGCCGTTGTCGAGATCCGCGGCTTCCGCGGCGTCGGCGGTCATGAAGTAGTGATCGAGCGACTGGTTGTAGAACTCGATCACCGTCGTGGTCTGGTCCGCGGACACGGCGGCCGCCGCGGGAAGCGCGGCGAACAGCAGGGCGGCAAGGAAATGTCGTACGTTCATGGTTGGCACTCGTCCCTGGGCCGCCGGATTGCGCGATGCGGTTGGCGGCCGCGATTGCAGTCGACCGCGCGCGGATCAGGCATCGACGATCCGTGTGCGGTCCGGTTGTGGCGCGGCCTCCCCCGAAGTCCCTCGCCGTTCGTTGCTTCGGTCCCGGACGCCTCCGTGTTCATGCGTTGACGGCCATGGGCAGCGCGTCCGGCGCCTCGACCACGTCGTCGATCGCGCGCAGCTCCGCTTCGAGCGCGCGCAACTGGGCGAGGAGCGCCTCGCGCGACTGCTCGAGCTCCTCGATGCGTTCCTCCAGCTCGTCGCTGGCGTGATGGATGCGGCGGATGCTCTCGAGCCGGCGGCGCAGCTGGATGTGGTGCTCGCGCACCTGCGTCTCGAGCGGCGACATCACGGCCTTCAGCCATGCCTCGACGTCGCGGTTGGCGACGTCGTATGCGTGCTTGGCGCGCGACGCGATGGTCTCGAAGAACCGCTTCATCAGCGGAAACTTCGCCTTGCTGACCATGTTCCAGAGCGTGTTGAGATGCGTGTTGTACGCGCGCTCCAGCCGGTCGATCTCCTTGTGGTACTTCAGCACCGAGAACGGCGGCGGCACGAACGGGTCGAGCCCGTGCTCCTTCGCGAACCGCACGTACATCGCGCGCATCATGTCGTGGATCTCGCCCGACTGGCGGCCCACTTCCTCGAAGTCCTTGCGGATGCGCGCGAAGAAGTCGCCCATCGCGTCGCGGACACCCTTGGTGAACTGGCTCTTCTGCATGCGCTCGCGCGTGCCGCGCACGGTCCTGCGCAGCGAGTCCATGCCGATCACGTCGAAGAGCTGGTTGGTCTTCTGCGTGTAGACGTTGCGCAGCGCGGTGTACCGCGCGAGGCCGCGCTCGAAGAGGTCCTTCTCCTCGCGCACGCGCGCCATCATGTGCTCGACCACGTCGAGGTTCTTGCCGCGCAGCGCGGTGAGCTCGGCGAGCTGGTCGGCGAGGCCCGCGCCGCGCGCTTCGAGGATCGCGCGCACCCCGGCGGCGAGCGCGCGCGCCTCGGCTTGCGTCGATGCGCCGACGATGTCTCGCTTGGCCGGTATCAGCTTGTGCGAAAGCGCGTTCTCGAGCACGGGGAGGCGGCTTCGCGCGAGCAGCGCGTCGTCGCCGTTCACTTTCGCGAGCAACGCCTTCTGCGCCGACACCGCGAAGACCTGCGCCGGCGAGATGCCGAGCATCGACGCGCTCGACTTCGCCTGCCGGTCGATCTCGGCGTCGATGTCGTGCGCGGCCTTGAGGTCGTCCCACAGGCCGTCGATCTTGTTCAGGATGACGATGCGCGCCGCCTTGGTCGTCGCATCCTCGCCCGCGAGGTGCTGGTTCCACACCTCGAGGTCGGTCTTGGTCACGCCCGCGTCGGCCGCGAGCAGGAACAGCACCGCGTGCGCGTTCGGAAGCAGGTTGAGCGTGAGCTCGGGCTCGGTGCCGATCGCGTTCAGGCCCGGCGTGTCCAGGATGACGAGGCCCTGCTGCAGCAGCGGATGCGGGAAGTTGATGATCGCGTGCCGCCAGGACGGGATGTCGACCGTGCCCTCGTCGCCGCGCTCGAGCGCGGCGAGGATGTCGTCCTCGCCGTCGCCGTAGAGACCGTACTTGCGTGCGAGGGCGACCGGCACACGCTTCACCTGCGACACGCGCGCGAGCGCCTCGCTCATGCGCTCGGCGGACGCGAGGTCGAGCGGGAACGTCACCCATTCGTCCGCGTAGTTCTTGTACTCGGACACCGTCGCGTCCTTCTGCCGCGTCTCGATCGGCAGCAGCCGGATGGAGGGCGGCCGCGACGGCTCGTACAGGAGCTCCGTCGGGCACATCGTCGTGCGTCCCGCGGACGAGGGCAGCAGGCGCTGGCCGAAATCGGCGAAGAAGATGGCGTTGATCAGCTCCGATTTGCCGCGCGAGAACTCCGCGACGAAGGCGACCACCAGGCGGTCCTGGTGCAGCCGCTCGAGGAGCTGCTGCACCTTGAGGTCGACCTGCGCGTCGGCGAGGTCCTGCTCGCCCAGCCACTCGTGCAGTCCGGAAATGGCGGCCGACAGCCGTCGGCGCCAATCGCTGTAGGCTTCAAAACGCGCCGCAAGGTCGCGCGACCGAACCAACGTTCCATCCTCCCGAGTTCCCGGACCGCGCTTGCTGCGAGCAACGCGCCGGTGGATCGCGTATCTAGCACAACATATGCCGCCAGCATACGGCGGGGCATGGCCGTCCAAGGCGGGCGGCTAATGCTCTGACTGCAGTCGGCTTTAGGGAAGGTTCAGGACAGGGCGAGCCGCCGGACGGCTGGGAAAAGCGTCTCCAGCGGGCGTCGCGGGCGTGCCCAGGGTGACGTTCGGCGTCAGCTTTGCCCGTCGAACGGGCGAGGTTTTGTCGACCACCGAATCACCGCGACGCGGCGGCGGGCCCAAGCCCTGTTCGTTTCAGCGTTGGCAGGTCGGGCAGTAGAAGCTCGAGCGCTGCCCTTGGCGCACCTGACGGATGGGGGTGCCGCATACCCGGCAGGGCGACCCTTGGCGCGCATACACGTAGTGCGTCAGCTGGAACGCGCCGCGCGCGCCTTCCGAGTCGACGTAGTCGCGCAGCGTGCTGCCGCCCTTGGCGATCGCCTCGCCGAGAACCGTTCGCACCGCCTGCGCGAGGCGCGCCAGGCGTGCACGCGACAGCTTGCCGGCCGCGATGGTCGGCCTGATCCCGGCGCGAAAGAGCGCTTCGTTCGCGTAGATGTTGCCCACGCCGACGACGAGGCGGTTGTCCATGAGCGCGAGCTTGATCGCGGCGCGGCGTCCGCGGGTGACGTGCCAGAGGTGTTCGTCGGTGAACGCTGCCTCGAGCGGCTCGGGCCCAAGATCGCGCAGCAGCGGATGCGGCTCGTCGGCGGGCGCGATCCACAGCATGGCGCCGAAGCGTCGCGGATCGTGATAGCGCAGCGTGGTGCCGTCGTCGAGCACCAGGTCGACGTGATCGTGCGGGCGGCGCGTCGGCGCGTCGGAGTACGCGCGCAGGCTGCCCGTCATGCCGAGATGCACGAGCAGCGTGCCGCCGTCGATCCGGAACAGCAGGTACTTGCTGCGCCGGTCGACGCGCTCGATCGTCCTGCCTTTCAGTCGCTTTGCGAGATCGGCCGGAACCGGCCAGCGCAGGCGGCGGTCGTATACCCGCACCGCAGTGACGCGACGTCCGACCACGCGCGGCGCGACACCGCGTCGCGTCGTCTCGACCTCCGGGAGCTCGGGCATTTGACCGCTGGCGCAAGGATGCCTGACGAACGCAGGCGAAACGGCGACGGCGCGGTGTGCCGCGCCGTCGGTTCGCTATAGTAATCTACTACCCCGCGATCGGCTCCGCGAACCGCGGTCCCGTTGCAAAGGAATCGAATGCCGTCTCCTCTTCGCCATGGCGCGCGTGCCGCGACGCTGATGGCGCTTCTCGTGGCTGCCGCGCACGCGCAGTCGCCGCTGCCTTCCGACGACCCGCCTGAGAGCCGCGTTCCGCCTGCGGCGTCATCGTCCACCGACAGCGGGCTGTCGCCCGACCTCTTCTACAAGATCCTCCTCGGGGACGTCGCGCTTCAGCGCGGCGACGCCGCGCTCGCCGCGCGCGCGTACCTCGACGCGGCGCGCGAGGCGCAGGACGCGCGGCTCGCACGGCGTGCCACCGAGATCGCGGTCGCCTCGCGCCAGCGCGGCCTCGCGAACGACGCGGCGCAGCTGTGGAGCACGCTCGATCCGAGCGCCGAGCGCCCGAAGCAGATCATCGCCGCGCTCGCGTCCGGCCAGGCGGGAAGCAGCGCGCTCGCGGATCCGGCTACCCAGGACCTGCGTACGCGGCTCGAGAAGCTCCTCGCCGATGCGGCCGTGTCAGGGCAGGGTGTCGGCGAGATCTTCCTGCAGCTCAATCGCGCGTTCGCGCAGCAATCGGACAAGCGCGCGGTGCTCGCGCTCATCCGCGATCTCGCGCGACCCTACGACAAGCAGCCCGAGGCGCACTTTGCGGTCGCGCTCGCGGCCTACAACGCAATCGGTGACGACGCCGAGCTCGCCACGGAAGCGCAGCGCGAGATCGACCAGGCGCTCACGCTGCGACCCGACTGGGAGCGCGCCGCGCTGTTGAAGGCCGAGATCCTCGGCCGCCGCATGCCGGGCGACGCGATCGGCTATCTCGAGAAGTTCCTCGCCGCGCAGCCGGATTCGAAGCCCGTCGCGGGCGCGCTCGCGCAGATGTATCTCGACCAGAAGCGGTTCGCCGACGCGAAGAACGTGCTGCAGCGGCTGCTCGATCGCGAGCCCGACAACAAGGACGTCATGTTCGGGCTCGCGTCGGTCGAGCTCCAGACGAAGGACTACGCCGCCGCCGAGGCGCTGCTCGAGAAGCTGAAGACCGCCGGCTACGGCGAGCCCGGCGTGATCGAGCTCTATCTCGCGCAGATCGCGGAGGACACCAAGCATTACGACCAGGCGATCGCGCGCTATCGCGAAGTCACCGAAGGCGACCGCGCATGGCTCGCGAAGCTGCGCATCGGCGCGCTCTACGGCAAGCTCGGGCGCCTCGACGAGGGCCGGCGCTGGTTCGCCGATCTACCCGCCGTGACGATCGAGCAGCGGGTGCAGGTGAAGCAGGCGGAAGCGCAGATGCTGCGCGAGGCGGGCGACGACGCCGGCGCGTACCGTGTGCTCTCCGAGGGTCTCAGCGAGCATCCCGACTCCACCGACCTGATGTACGACCTCGCCATGGTTGCGGAGAAGCTCGACCGCGTCGACGAAGCGGAAAAGCGGCTGTCGAAGCTCGTCGAGCTCAAGCCCGACGATGCGCAGGCGCTCAACGCGCTCGGCTACACGCTGGTCGATCGCACGAGCCGGACGCAGGAGGGCTTCGACCTGATCGAGAAGGCGCACAAGCTGTCGCCGGCCGACCCGTTCATCCTCGACAGCATGGGCTGGGCGCTGTTCCGCCTCGGTCGCCTGCAGGAAGCCGAGGACTATCTGCGGCGCGCGCTCGCCCAGCGCACCGATCCCGAGATCGCCGCGCATCTCGGCGAGGTGCTGTGGGCCAAAGGCGATCGCGACAATGCGCGCGCCGTGTGGCAGCCGCAGCTCGAGTCGAATCCCGACAACGCGGTGCTGAAGGAAACGGTGCGGCGGCTCGCGCATTGATGCGCGCAAGCGCGTATCTCGCGGCTCTCGCCCTGCTGCTTGCCGCCTGCGCGACGATCGCGCCGCGCGAGGCCGCGCGCGTGGCCGACGCCGCGACCCTGGCCGCGCCCTTCGACGTGCAGGGTCGTCTGTCGGCGCGGCGCGGGACCGACGGCGGCGCCGCGAACTTCACCTGGGAACATCGAGCGGCGAGCGATCGCGTCGAGCTCGCGACACCGCTCGGACAGACGCTCGCGCGCCTCGCCGGAGACGCCGACGGCGTGCACGCGCAGTTTCCCGACGGCCGCACGCTCGATGCGCCGGGCTGGGACGCGCTCACCGCGCGCGTCATCGGCGTGCCCGTTCCCGTGGCGGGCCTCACG